>ERZ1048068.1741-NODE-1741-length-16376-cov-8.588322_pt1 | contig 16376 bp, 14 predicted proteins | sample MGYA00383098_ERZ1048068 | MGnify/ENA primary metagenome ERZ1048068 (study PRJEB29581, sample SAMEA5548368) | metagenome | biome: marine; feature: coastal; material: water | depth 1 m | study: Short-term variability in the microbial, nano- and picoplankton... | reverse complement strand
TGGTTTCAGAAGTTTTGGAATCTAACGGTTCATCATCAATGGCTACTGTTTGTGCGGGTACTATGGCACTTATGGATGCTGGAGTTCAAATCGCAAATCCAGTTTCTGGAATTGCCATGGGACTTATTTCTGACGGAGAACGTTTTGCAGTATTATCTGACATTCTAGGAGATGAAGATCATCTTGGAGATATGGACTTTAAAGTTACTGGAACTGAAAACGGCATAACAGCTTGTCAAATGGATATTAAAATCAAAGGACTTCCTTATGATATTTTAATCCAAGCATTAAAGCAAGCACGTGATGGACGTATGCACATTTTAGATAAGCTGAATGAAACCATTGAGGCGCCAGCAGCAGATGTAAAAGAGCATGCACCAAAGATGGTGATGCGTACGATTCCTAACGAATATATTGGAGCTATTATCGGCCCTGGAGGGAAGGTAATCCAAGAACTTCAAAAGGAAACCAATACGACTATCGTTATTAACGAAGATCCTGATACAGGCGAAGGCATCATAGAAATTTTAGGTACTGGACCAGAAGGAATTGATCAAGTACTTGCTCGCGTAGATGCACTGACATTCAAACCGATCGTTGGTGAAACTTACGAGGTTCAAGTAATCAAAATTCTTGACTTTGGAGCAGTAGTTGAATATACAGATGCCCCTGGAAACGAGGTATTGCTTCACGTAAGTGAATTGGCATGGGAACGCACAGAAAATGTTACTGATGTTGTAAACATGGGTGATGTATTTGATGTGAAATATTTCGGTATCGATTCACGAACACGTAAAGAAAAGGTTTCTAGAAAAGCACTTTTAGAAAAGCCTGAAGGTTATGTAGAGCGCAAGCCAAGACCAGCAGGTGGTAACGACCGAAGAAGAAACGGTGGAAATAACCGTAGACCAAAAAGAGACTAAACAGCTCTTGAACAACAACTTAAATCCGCTTAAAGCAATTTTAGCGGATTTTTTTTGTTTTTAATGTAACCTTCCTACACATACATACGTATAACACATATCATCCTTACAACACAAAGCAATGAGACAGTTAAAAATTACAAAGCAGGTTACCAATCGTGAAACGGCTTCCCTAGATAAATATCTTCAGGAAATAGGTAAAGTTGATCTGATTACTGCTGAGATGGAAGTCGAACTAGCGCAACGTATTAAGGCTGGTGATCAAATCGCACTTGAAAAACTTACCAAAGCCAACCTTCGTTTTGTGGTGTCTGTTGCCAAACAATATCAAAATCAGGGCTTAACGCTACCCGACCTTATCAATGAAGGAAATTTAGGGCTTATCAAAGCTGCAAAACGCTTTGATGAAACGCGTGGATTTAAATTTATCTCCTACGCGGTATGGTGGATTCGTCAATCTATATTACAGGCGCTAGCTGAGCAATCCCGTATTGTAAGACTACCTCTCAATAAGATTGGTTCTATCAATAAAATAAACAAAACATACGCCTTTTTAGAGCAAGCACACGAACGTGTTCCCTCCGCTGAAGAAATTGCCAAGGAACTAGACATGACGGTTTCTGACGTAAAAGAGTCTATGAAAAACTCTGGGCGTCACGTATCAATGGATGCACCGCTGGTTGAAGGTGAAGATTCAAATCTATACGATGTACTGCGAAGTGGCGAGTCGCCAAACCCAGACAGGGAGCTTATGCACGAATCGCTGCGTACAGAAATTGAGCGTGCACTGGAAACCCTAACTCCAAGAGAAGCAGACGTTGTTCGTCTTTATTTCGGTTTAGGAAACCAACACCCCATGACTTTGGAAGAAATTGGAGAGACATTTGACCTAACGCGCGAACGTGTACGTCAGATTAAGGAAAAGGCCATCAGAAGGTTAAAGCATACTTCAAGAAGTAAAATTTTAAAAACGTATCTCGGTTAATGGGCACTATTAAAATTGCACCTTCAATGTTGGCAGCAGATTTTGCCAATCTAGAACGCGACATTCAAATGGTAAACCAAAGTGAAGCGGATTGGTTTCATTTAGATATCATGGACGGCGTTTTTGTTCCTAATATTTCATTTGGAATGCCTGTGCTTAAGGCTATGGCACAACACACCACGAAAACATTGGATGTGCACTTAATGATTGTAGATCCCGATCGCTACATTAAAACTTTCGCTGAGCTAGGTGCTGATGTCTTGACCGTACACGCTGAAGCGTGCACCCATTTACACAGAACACTCCAAGCCATCAAAGATGCGGGCATGCAAGCAGGAGTTGCACTTAATCCGCATACGCCTGTAAGTGTACTGGAAGACGTTATAGCAGATATTGATGTGGTGTGTATCATGAGTGTAAACCCTGGGTTTGGGGGGCAAAAATTCATTCAAAACACCTACGCCAAAGTGCGTAAACTGCGTACCATGATAGCTGCGCACAAATCAGCAACACTTATTGAGATTGATGGCGGTGTGAATGCTACCAATTGTACCGATTTAGTTGAAGCTGGAGCCGATGTGTTGGTTGCTGGAAGCTTTGTGTTTTCTTCAAATGACCCATTAGAAACCATCAAAAATTTAAGGCACGTTGCCAATGCGTAATCATTTTTAAAGATTTTATTTCTTATTTTTATGTCATCAAATCTTTTAAATGAAACCTTTCAAATTACTGCTAACGCTGTTTTTCCTTCTTGCTATTGCTACAGGATGTAAAACAAATACCCTAACGGGAAAAAAAACACTTAACTTTTTTGGTGACAATAAGCCACTTTTTGCCATGTCACTTAAACAATACGAAACTTTTCTAAACGAACATGAAGTAGTTCGTGGTACTGAAGACGCCAAACTTGTTTCGAGCATTGGAAAAGATATTGCTAAAGCGGCACAAACCTATTTTAACTACAAAGGACAGCCCAACCTCCTAGATGAATACGACTGGGAGTATCGTCTGGTAAAGAGTGATCAAGTAAATGCTTGGTGTATGCCGGGTGGGAAAATCGTTTTTTACACGGGAATCATGGGCATTGCTGACAACCCTGATGGCATTGCGGCCATCATGGGTCACGAGGTAGCCCACGCACTTGCTGACCACGGTGCGCAGCGTATGTCTATGGGAATTGTTCAGCAAGCAGGTGGCATGATCACAGCTGAAGTAAGCAAAAATCAAGACGAACGTAAAAGAGAACGAATTATGATGGCCTATGGCATAGGCACCACTGTTGGCGGGATGCTTCCTTTTAGCAGAAAACACGAGTCTGAAGCGGATAAAATTGGCTTGGAGCTTATGACGATTGCTGGATATAAACCCGAAGAAGCACCTAAGCTTTGGGCACGTATGAAAGCTCAATCAAAAGCTGGGCAGCCAGAATTTTTGAGTACGCATCCTAGTGAAGAAAGACGTATTGCAAACCTTAAGGGCTGGATACCTCACGCTAAAGCACTAGCAGGAGAAATAAAAATGACCACCGTCGTTAACTAATTAAAAATAAATTCAACAATTATGAGAACTTTCATTTTACTACTTATTACTGTTGCCTTGATGTCTGGCTGTACGTCCTCTACACCAACAGAGCAACTACATGACTTGATGCAAATTTATCATGAGGAAACACTAAAGATGAATCCTGTAGGTGCAACCTATCAAGGGGATACACGCTACAACGATTATTTACCGAATTATCTGTCAGATGATGTGATACGCAAGCATAAGGCTTTTTATAAAGATATACTGAAAAAACTAAGCGATATAGATATTAAAAGCCTCAGCGAAGAAGACCAGTTGAGCAAAGAAATACTGACATGGGAATGTGAAACCAGCTTGGCAGGAATGTCATTTCCCAGAGAACTGCTACCCATAGACCAAATGTGGACCTTGCAACTGACCATAGGACAATTAGCTACAGGAACTGGAGCACAGCCATTTAAAACTGTTGAGGACTATGAAAATTGGCTTTCAAGATTGGACGATTATGTGGTTTGGCTGTCTAGTGCTAAGACACGTATGAAAGAAGGAATTGAACAAGGCGTAGTATTGCCAAAATCACTTATTCGTAAGGTTGTGCCCCAATTAGCATCTATTACAGAAACGGATTTAGAAAAAAATATTTTCTATACACCCGCACGCAATTTTCCAGAAGATTTTACAGAGAAACAAAAAGAAAAGCTTTCAAAAGCTTATGCTGAAACGGTCACCAACAAAATCATACCTAGCTATCAAAGTTTGGTGGAGTTTATGGCGGGTGATTATTTAGCAGCAGGACGTAACAGCAGCGGTTTTGATGCCTATTCATTTGGGGAAGACTACTACAATTACGCCATTAGGCTATACACCACTACAGATATGACAGCTGACGAAATTCATCAACTCGGATTATCTGAAGTTGCACGTTTACGCAGTGAAATGGAACGTATCAAAAACCAAGTAGGCTTTAAGGGTGATTTAAATGCCTTTTTTGATCATGTGCGTACCCGTAAATCACTTATGCCCTTTGAAGATCCACAACAGGTTATTGACAATTTCAACGCCATCCATGACAAGATGAAAGCTAAGGTTGATGCTTTGTTTGAGTTACAACCCAAAACTGCTTTTGAAGTGCGTCGGGTTGAGGCTTTTAGAGAAAAATCAGCTAGTGCACACTACAATCCAGGGTCGTTAGATGGTACACGCCCAGGTGTGTTTTATGTACCCATTCCAAACGTAAAGGAATACAATGTTTTTTCTGACGAAGATTTGTTTTTACATGAAGCCATTCCAGGCCACCACTTTCAAATCTCTTTACAACAAGAAAACACAACTTTACCTGACTTTAGAAAAACGCTTTGGTACAGCTCCTACGGCGAAGGTTGGGCGCTATACTGTGAGTCACTTGGTCAAGAACTTGGCCTGTACGACGACCCCTATCAATATTTTGGCATGTTAAGTGCCGAAATGCACCGTGCCATTCGATTGGTAGTTGACACAGGACTACATACCAAAGGCTGGACTAGAGAACAAGCCATTGCCTATTCTTTGGCCAACGAAGCAGAACCTGAATATGCCATAACTTCTGAGATAGAACGTTATATGGCAAATCCAGGACAGGCCTTGTCTTATAAGATTGGTCAATTAAAAATAAGAGAATTACGTGCCATGGCTGAAGAAGTACTTGGTGATGATTTTGACATTAGAGCATTTCACCGCGTGGTGTTAGAATCGGGCTGCATCCCATTAGCGTTGTTGTCAAATAAGGTTAATACATGGATAGCATCTGAGAAAAAAAGTTAGAACGAAAAACATACTTTTGTAGTTTAAAATAAACATATGATTTTAGTCACAGGCGGGTTGGGTTTTATAGGATCCCACACCGTTGTATCACTTCAAGAAAAAGGATATGAAGTACTTATTGTAGATGACTTATCCAATTCCTCGGTCGAGGTATTAGACGGAATTGAAGCTGCAAGCGGCACCCGTCCAAAATTTGAGGAGTTAAACCTTCAAAATAGTGTGGGTGTTTCAGAGATTTTTCAAGCTTACAACATCACTGGAATCATTCACTTTGCTGCTGCAAAGGCTGTGGGAGAAAGCGTTCAAAAACCCATTGCTTACTACCAAAATAACTTGGGGTCGTTGCTGAATTTGTTGGCTGAGATTGAAAAGTCAGACAAACCCATACCCTTTATTTTTAGCTCGTCTTGCACGGTTTATGGCGAGGCCGAAGCACTTCCCATTACAGAACGCGCGCCCATACAGCCAGCCATGTCGCCTTACGGCAATACCAAGCAAGTGGGTGAAGAAATCTTGGTGGATACCGTTAATGCACTTGAGGGCTTTAGGGTAATTTCACTACGTTATTTTAATCCTATTGGCGCACACCCATCAAATGCAATTGGAGAGTTGCCGCTAGGCAAACCACAAAATTTGGTGCCATTTATCACCCAAACCGCAGCAGGTCTATATCCGAAACTTACCGTTTTTGGTAATGACTACCCTACCCCTGATGGCACCAACGTCAGAGATTATATTCACGTAGTAGATTTGGCAGAAGCACATGTCGTGGCACTTGAGCGTATTACAACAAATGATGTTTCCGAAGCCTATGAAGTGTTTAATTTAGGCACAGGCAAAGGAAGCAGCGTTCTTGAAGTAATCCAAAGCTTCGAACGTGTTTCGGGTCAAAAATTAACGTATGAAATTGGAAGGCGCCGAGAGGGTGATGTTATTGCCGCTTATGCTGATACCAAAAAAGCAAATGAAGTCTTGGGCTGGAAAACGCAACGTAGTCTAGACGAAGCTATTGCTTCGGCTTGGGCTTGGGAAAAGAAAGTTAGAGGGCTATAGTCAATTCTTGTAGACAATAGCAGGTGAGACACGACCACCGTTGTAATCGATGTGTTTGCTAATCAGATTGATTCGTTGGGATATTTTACAATAATGTCAGAATCGTTGGTGTTTATGGTCATGTTGTTATTTATGAGAAATACATACCCGTAATGCGCTAGCGATAATCGCCGCAATTCGATAGTATATTCTACTTGAGAATAAATTATAAAACCAAACATGCTAGGGTTATTATTCAAGTTGCTATTTTTACAACTATGAGGCAACGCAATACAACTTATTTTTTTAATGCTCTTTTTTGTTTTTTTTTAAGGCTTGAACGCTTTTGATTTATACTAAAATTCAAAAATTTAATGCAAATCGAAAATTACCATAAAGCGATTTTTTAGTTAATATTTTAATCGCAACATAATAAAAGACGATATTATTTTATTTGCTAAAACAGGAATAAAACGTTTATTCATAATTATTAATTACAACTCTGGGACAATGCTGAAACTAAATTTATATTCTTTATCAGCGTAGATCAAATATTTTTCATGTGGCTTAGCACCCCAGCTATTATCTCCTCCTACACCCATCATTCTGTGGTCAATATGGAGTTCTACAAAATCACTTTCCACAATATCTAAAGGAGTTCTAAGAAGCTTTTTTTTGCCTGGATCAAGTGAAGAAGTTGAATAATGTAAAGCATTAAACTCAAGCATTTCATCTTTGGCGGTAATTCTGGCACCTAGACCTGTATGATTATATAAAGCTAACCAGCGGACATCTGTTTTGTGCCCATTCTCTTGAGGGCGGCCATAGGAAAAATATTGATCTTTTACTTTTGATTTGTAAACACCCAAAAAGGCTGCCGTTTTTCTATCTACATAATTTTCCCATGGCCCTCTACCGTAATATTCCAAATTATCAAATTCTTTTGCCAATCTCATTACAAATCCAACACGAGGAATCTCAGGAAGTTTCGTCTTATTGGCAATAAAACTATATGTTACATCAATTTTTCCATTGCTATCAACCATATATTCTACATTAATAACGCCTTCAACAGCTGGTAAGGCAAGTTTTGTGTTAATTTTAACCTTTGTGTCTGAAATATGAGTCTTTTCAATTGATTGAAGTTTTGCCGTTGACCCTGCTTCTTTCCAGATTTTGCAACGATCTGGCATGTTATTTCCAAAATCATTATCGGTAGGTGCTCTCCAAAAATCAGGAACCAATGGACTAACAATTAATTCATAACCATTTATATTAAATGAGCTTAAAGCTCCATTCAGTTTTGAAAACTTAATATTAAAATAGTCTCCCTTTACTGAAATAGTTTTGTTGTCATCAATCAAAATCAATTTCTTTTTCTCTAGGTTTTTATTGGAAATATAAAATTGAGTGTCTGATATCTTAAATTGTTCATTTGCTATGACATATCCCATAGGAATTAATGAGTTAGGATCTGTATTAATCGCAGATAGGTTAAGAAAATATTCCATTCTTTCACTCAATTCTCCATAGTCGATAGTGAATACTTTTTCTTCTTGGGGAGCAATGGCAAAACTCTGTAATTTCCCTGATTTTACTACTTTACCATTAGCCACCAAATCCCATTTAAAAATTACATCGGATATATCATTGAAAAATCTTCTGTTTTTAATAATTATTTTACCCTTTTTAACATCAACGTTCTTAAACTCAATGTTCTGATATACTTTTTTTACTTCATACAAACCCGGATGAGGGTTACGATCCGCATCAATTAAGCCATTTAAACAGAAATTTTCATCGTGTGTTTGTCCTTCTGGCTCAAAATGACCACCATAAGCCCAGTATTTTTCACCATCCTTGTAATCAGCTAATCCCTGATCCATCCAATCCCAGATAAAACCACCCTGAAGTTGGGGATGTGAATATACAAGATCCCAATATTCTTTGAAATTGCCCGTACTGTTTCCCATAGCATGGGCATATTCACACCATATAAAAGGGCGTTCAGTGTCTTTACCTAACCAATTATTCTTTACATCATCTATAAATCTGTACATATCTCCATGAATGTCTGTATGCCTTTCCTTGACATCAGTCATCTTTTCTGCTCTTTCATAATGTATAGGTCTGCTACGATCTCTTTTACGCATAGAGTTGTATGCCTCTAAAAAATTTGGCCCTGTTCCTGCCTCATTACCCATACTCCATACTATAATTGAAGGATGGTTTTTATCACGCTCCAGCATATTCATGCAACGTGAAATATGTGCTTCTTTCCACGTTGGTTTGTTGGCAAGGGTTTCTGAAATTTCGTAACCATATCCATGCGATTCTATATTTGCCTCATCATAGAGATAAATACCGTATTTATCACAGAGTTCGTACCACTTGGGGTCATTCGGATAATGAGCAGTTCTAACTGCGTTTATATTAAACTGTTTCATTAATTTAATATCAGCCAACATAGACTCTTCACTAACCACATGTCCAAAAAATTCATCATGCTCATGGCGATTTACTCCTTTAATTAAAATAGGCTGACCATTTACCAGCAGTTGTCCACCCTTTATTTCCGTAGTTCTAAATCCTACATTAATGGAAGTTGCCTCAACAAGATGCCCCTTAGAATTTTTTAGGAGAATCACTAATTTATATAGATTAGGATCTTCAGCCGACCACGTTTCAACCGCGTTAACTTTACCTTTGAAATGGAAATTAGCGATTGAATTTTTAGCAACTGATAATTTGCCTAATACCTCATTAAGAATCGTGTTATTTTTAGTATCAAGCAGTTTATACTCTACTGAAAAATTTCTTGCAGAACGCTTATCACAATTGAGTAATTCTACATCAAGGTCTAAAATTCCATTTTTGTAATTTTCATCTAATAAGGCTTTGACGAAAAAATCTCGGATATGAGTTTTAGGACGAGCGAATAAATACACGTCTCGTTGAATTCCTGACAGTCTCCAAAAATCCTGATCTTCGAGATAACTACCATCAGTAAATTGAAAAACCTGAATGGCTAATTTATTTTTTCCTTTGACAAGATAAGGTGTGATATTAAATTCGGCTGGTAGTTTTGAACCTTGATTGTACCCTACTTCTCTACCATTAACCCAGATATAATATCCTGATTTGACAGCACCAAGTTGAATATAGATTTCTCTATCATCCCAATTTGAAGAGATATTAAACCAGGTAACATACGACCCTACAGGGCTGTATTCGTCTGCAATCTTTGGCTGATCTTTTTTAAAAGGGTAATTAATATTTGTATAATTGGGAAAACCATATCCATATAACTCCCAATTTCCAGGAACAGGGATCTCATCCCAATTGCTATGATCCTTATCCATTTTATAAAAGTCAAGTGGTCTTTTTGATGCTTTTTCTACATAGCTAAACTTCCATTTTCCGTTCAAGCACTTAATATATTCACCTTTCGCGATATTATTCTCTATCGCTTTTGCCTCACTTCCAAAAGAATAAAAAGTAGCTCTTGGTTTCTCACGATTTTTTTGAATAATTTGGGGGTTCTCCCAGTCTTGAGAATATGACTGGAAACATACAATTATGTATAAAAACAACGCTAAGTTTTTTACAATATAAAATTTGATTTTGTTATTCATAATTTCCATGTAGGGTTAATGTTTAATTAGATCTTATTTATTCATGGTTAAATACATCACCGATGATATGACTAGCTATTTATCTTTCCAAATATTCTCGATTTCTTCTAAAGTCTTCCCTTTTGTCTCAGGTACCATTTTCCATACAAATAGTGCAGAAAGAATGCTCATAATTCCATAAAACAAATAAGTTCCTCCACTGCTAAATTCCATCATTGGGGGATATGTAGATGAAATAAAGAAGTTTGCTGCCCATTGCGCTGCTACAGAAAGTGCAATTGCTTGACTTCTAATTTCATTTGGGAAAATTTCTGAAATTAGCACCCAGCAAATTGGTCCCCAACTCATCATAAATGAAGCAGTATAAATTATAATAAATAAAAGTGTTTCCATGAAGCGTCATCGGCTAAAATAAAGACGATGTTAGGCGCATTAGGTGCCATAGGTTTTTCATCGGTACAACCAAAAAAGACTGCCAATGCACAGAGCGACATAAACGTTTTAAGTTTCATACTGCGAAAATTTATTTAAAGATAAACTAATTCTATTTTTTTACTATATTATAATTTCAAACCTTTAGTAGGTTTAGACAGTTAAATTTATGTCAGATGAGTAAACTATTGTGTTTGGTTTTGGGGCTTGCATTTGTTTTGGTTCACGCACAAGATATAAACCGTCAACCCAATATAGTGTTGATTATGGTGGACGATTTGGGAGCTGAATGCATCAATTCTTATGGCGGCACTTCATATAACACTCCGCGCTTATCTCAAATGGCAAAAAGCGGTATGCAATTTGAAAATTGCCATGCACAGCCCATTTGCACACCCTCGCGAGTAAAGTTAATGACCGGGAGGTCAAACAAGAAAAATCATGTAAAATTTGGCTACCTAGACCCTGAAGAGAGAACATTTAGCCAAGAGCTAAAAGCTGCTGGTTATGCTACCCTAGTAGCAGGAAAATGGCAGTTGGGAAGAGACACAAAATTACCCGAGCATTTTGGTTTTGACGAATACTTACTGTGGCAATTATCAACAAATGGAAGAGACAAGCATAAGAGAGACAAGCGTTATGTAAATCCTTTTTTAGAAAAGAACGGAGAACTGTATGATAAAACCGAGGGACGTTTTTCAACAGACATGATGGTTGACTACATAAGTGATTTTATGGAACGTAAAAAAGAACAACCCTTTTTAGTTTATTATCCCATGAACCTTACCCATTGCCCTTTTGTGCCCACACCCCATTCCGAAGATTGGAACCCAAGCGACTTAGGTTCGAAAACCTATAAAGGAAACCCAAAACACTTTGCTGACATGGTCGCTTATATGGACTTTTCTATAGGACGTATTGTCGATAAAATTGAGCAGTTGAGATTGAGTGAAGATACCATCCTTATATTTACCGCTGATAATGGCACCGACCAACCTATCGTTTCCATGATGGGAGACGTTGCAGTTGAAGGCGGCAAAGGAAAAACCACAGACAACGGCACCCACGTGCCGCTAATTGTCAATTGGAAAGGGACCGTCAAAGCAGGTTTTTCCAATACTGCACTCGTTGATTTCAGCGATTTTTTTCCTACGCTATGTGAGGCTGCTGATATTAAAATAGATGCGAATTTAGATTTGGATGGCATCAGTTTTTACCCACAACTGTTAGGAAAAGATAGTCTCAAAAGAAAATGGATACACACTTGGTATAATAGAGAAGGGGGATCCAGTCCCCTAGCTGCAACAACCGAATGGGTAAGAGACGAAAACTATAAATTTTATGTTGGGAATAGATTTTACAACGTAAAAAAAGATCCCAAAGAAAAAAACGAACTTGAATGGAATCAGATGACCGATAAGGAAAAAGAGATTCGCCAAGCCTTCATTGACGTATTGATGTCTTATAATTATTTAAGAAATTAAATGTGGGCAAACCCAATGCATTTCGGGGGGAAATACGCAAACTAGGACTGGAGTTTGGCCCTGAAAAATACGCTCCCGAGATTGACAATTGGTAAGTGTAGACTAAGCATGGAAAACCCCCGATATGGAGGCTTTTAAATTTCAAAAACACACTTCTTTACTAATAAAAAATATTTTTTTTCTTTTTTTAGGGGCAATAACTAGTAACAAATAAAACGAAAACGTTTGAATGTTTATAACTTTGATTATTGTTTATTTAAATTAAATATAAATTTACTTTAAATTAAAAGAGTGTTTTTTATACAATTAAAATATTGTTTCTATTTTTTAAAAAACTTATAAAAATGAAAATCAACATAATATATTTTTTGATTGTATTTGTTGTTGTAAGTGTAAATGCACAAGAAATTGAAAAGCTTGAGCAAGAACAATTATGGATTTTTGGTGGTGAAATTTATAGAGTTGATAATTTTCCCTCTGTTTATGTTGCAAACAGGACAGTCGATATTTGGGTTCCAGAAAACTATTCTTCCGACAAAAAATATTCCGTTATATACATGCACGATGGTGGCGCATTGTTTGGAAAAAAGACTAATAAAAAAGAATGGGGTTCAAAGTGGAAAGCAGATGAAGTGGCTACAAAACTACTTAATGAAAATAAAGTAAAAGAATTTATAATTGTAGGTATTTACAATACTGGAAAAACGAGATGGAATGAATACTTCCCTTCAAAATCAATAAACTATCTAGATAAAAATTATAAAGATTCCTTGTTTTTTCAAAACAAAAACCAACATAACCACACAAATTTAATTGCAGATAATTATTTAAAATTTATTGTTAAAGAGCTAAAACCATATATTGATAATACATTTAGTGTGTATAAAAATGCTAAGAACACATATATAGCGGGTTCAAGCATGGGAGGGTTAATATCCATGTATGCTATTTTTGAATACCCAAAAATTTTTTCAAGAGCAGCTTGTATTTCAACGCATTGGATGGGCGTTGCCCCAAACAAAGATGGAGTGTATGATAAGAGAGTTCCATTATCAATTTTTGATTATATGAAGGATCATGTTCCAAATCCGAACAATCATCGTCTTTGGTTTGACTATGGAAATGTAGTGGGTGATTTAGATAGTTATTATGTTGATTACGCTGTTCATGTCGATTCTATTTTTAATAACAAAGGGTATGATTCTAAAAATTTTAAAAATATTCTTTTCAATGGAGAAAAACATAGCGGAAAATCATGGAATAAGAGACTAGATCAGATTTTTGAATTTTTATTAAAGGAATGATATTTAAATCAAATGTATAAACACCTAGCGTTGCAACTTTAAAAGACGCAGCTTAGTTGTATTTTAGTATTCTTAAAATTTATAATAATTGAAAAAAAAGATAACCCTAAAGCAACTGGCTACTGAGCTAGGCGTGTCGGTTTCGACCGTTTCCAAGTCATTAAATAACAGCACGGAAATCAGTCAAGAAACGCGGGAGCGCATCCAGGCTTTTGCCAAGTTTTATAATTATCGTCCCAACAATATCGCCTTAAGCTTAAAGAACAAAAAGACCAAAACCATTGGTGTTATTATTCCTGAAGTGGTACACCATTTTTTCGCTATGGTGGTGCGTGGTGTAGAGCAAGTAGCTGTTAAAAGAGGATATAATGTTCTAATCTCACTATCTAACGAATCTTTCGAGAAAGAAGTTATTAATATGGAGACTTTTGCCGATAGTCTTATTGGTGGTTTTATCATTTCCCCATCAAAAGAAACCTTAAAGAAACAAGATTACCATCACATTCATCAAACCATGGAAGAGGGGATGCCAGTGGTACTTTTTGATAGAACCGTACCAGAAATAAATTGTGACAAAGTTATTGTCAATGATGCTCAAGTTGCCCTATTGGCTACGCAGCACTTGCTGGACAAAGACAAAAAAAATATTTTACTGCTTACAACAGAAGACTATATAAGTGTTGGCAGACTTCGAACCCAAGGCTATATTAAAGCACTTAAGCTTGCAGGCATTCCACTCGACAACAAACTGATTATAAAAACAGAAGATTCCAAGCGGTCTGATATTATATTACCAGCCTTGGAAAACGAACTGAAAACAGCGCTTAAGGAAAGCCCAGAAATTGACGCCATTTTAGCTGTAAATGAGATTTATGCCGCAGCTGCTATGCGTGTTATACGCGAACTTGAATTAAATATTCCAAAAGACATTGCATTGATATGCTTTACGGACGGCGTGATTTCAAAATACGCAACACCACCATTGACAACAGTAAATCAACACGGTACACAAATTGGAATTGAAGCGGCTAATCTATTGATTGACAGACTTGAGCATGAAAACATGCCCGAAACACCTATAACCAAAGTGGTAGCTTGTGAAATTGTTGAGCGTTTTTCAACATAAATTTTTATATTAGCCACATCAAAACAAACACACTTCTTCAATTTTTGTTTTGATAAGCTTTGCTTGTCGTAATTTTATTTACAAATTATGAAAAAGCCTCTCTTAAAGTTCTGGGATATCTGGAACATGAGCTTTGGTTTTTTAGGAATTCAATTTGGATTTGCCTTACAAGGTGGGTTTATGTCGCGTATTTTTCAGACACTAGGTGCTACAAAAGACGACATTCCGCTATTGTGGATAGCAGCTCCATTGACAGGCCTCATTGTGCAACCCATAGTAGGATACTTAAGTGACCACACGTGGCATCCACGCTGGGGACGAAGAGGGCCTTTTTTCATGATTGGAGCTGTTCTTAGTTCATTGATGTTATTTTTTGTGCCACACTCGCCCGTCCTTTGGATAGCTGTGGGCTGTTTGTGGATTTTAGATGCATCTATCAATATCAGTATGGAACCCTTTAGGGCTTTGGTTGCTGATAAACTCCCAGACCAACAACGTTCCTATGGATTTGTAATTCAAACCCTAATTATTGGTATCGGAACATGGATTGCCAGTAATTTACCTTGGATGGTTTCTGAACTAGGAGTGAGTGATGCTGCTGCACCTGGTGTTATTCCCATGAGTGTGAAAGTTGCATTTTCAATTGGTGCTTTTGTTTTTCTGGCTAGTATACTATACACAGTATTTACCACTAAGGAATATCCGCCTGAAGATTTAGCAGCATTCAAAATGAAAAAAGAAGATGGAAACCTTTTGGGTGAGGTTTTTGCTTATATCCGCACCATGCCCAAAACGATGATTAAACTTGGGGTTGTCCAGTTTTTTAGTTGGTTTGCATTTTTTGCCATGTGGAGTTTGGCTAATCCAGCACTTACGGAACATGTCTATCAAGCCCCTGCTCCAATTGAGGCAAGCTTCGACTTTACTAATCCCACTGAAGAAGCCGCATTTCAAACCCAAAATACTGCTTTTCAAAAGGCATCTAACCTAGTTGGTTCCAATATGGGTATTTATGGTCTTTCGTCTATGGCCTTTGCCTTACTTTTAAGTTTTTATACTGCCAAGCGAACCATTAATAGGCGTATGATTCATATGGGCTCCCTTTTTATTGGTGGTTTTGGATTTATTGCCATGTATTGGTTTCCCGATCCAAGCCTTTTAAAGTATTGGTTCGCATGCGTGGGCATTGCCTGGGGTAGTATACTATCCATGCCTTATGCCATGCTTTCCAGCGTAGTTGATCCTGAAAAAATGGGTATCAGTATGGGGGTATTCAATATGTTTATTGTTTTACCACAAATAGTCGCAGCCCTAAACGGGGTCAATTTTGCGGCAAGCCTATTTGGTGGTGCAGCTATTTTTGCATTGGTCGCAGCCGGAATCTCCCTATTTATATCAGGGTTTTGTAATCTTTTAATCACAGAAAAAAATGCCATCAGATACCATGCATAATATCCAAGCAGTCATTTTTGACCTCGATGGGGTAATTGTAGACACGGCTCAATTTCATTATGATGCATGGAAAACCCTTGCTTCGGAATGGGATTATACCCTCAAACACGAAGACAACGAACAATTAAAAGGTGTAAGTCGCATGGATTCTGTAAACAAGATAGCGCAATGGGCAAATGTTCACACAACGCCTGAACAACTGCTGGATGTAGCACAACGAAAAAATGAAATATATTTAAATTTTTGTAATCAATTAACGCCAGAACATGTTTTGCCTGGAATTGCGCCCTTAATTGACGCACTCAGAGCTAGTGGCGTATTGGTTTCCTTAGGCTCTGCCAGTAAAAATGCACGTTTTGTCCTTGACAAACTTGGGCTGTTGGATGTTTTTGATGTCATTGTAGATGGGAATGATGTTTCAAAATCGAAACCCAGCCCTGAAGTTTTTTTAAAGGCCGCACATCATATGGGTGTATCGCCACAAGATTGTGTGGTCTTAGAAGATGCCCCAGCTGGAGTAGAAGCTGCTTTAACCGCTAATATGAAAGTAATTGGATTGGGCGATGCCAGTGAACTACAAAAAGCCCACTTGGTACTAGACAACGCAAAAAATCTATCCTTGGGACAATTAAATCAAATTAAAATTAAGGGAGTAGCATGAGAGTAAATCACATTGTCG
>ERZ1048068.1736-NODE-1736-length-16411-cov-11.566092_pt1 | contig 16411 bp, 18 predicted proteins | sample MGYA00383098_ERZ1048068 | MGnify/ENA primary metagenome ERZ1048068 (study PRJEB29581, sample SAMEA5548368) | metagenome | biome: marine; feature: coastal; material: water | depth 1 m | study: Short-term variability in the microbial, nano- and picoplankton... | reverse complement strand
ATGATTATGGTACAATTGGAGAACCCACACCAAAAGAAGTGAAATTAGAAAGAGCATTAGAGTTGAAAAACAAACAAATTCAAAAGTTAAAAGCGCAGCGGGATACTACTGATGAATACGCTGCCAGTATGCAACAACGTTCTAACAAAGCCATTCACGACCGTGATGAATCTAATTATGCCTTAAAACAGGCATTGGTAGAAGTTGAGAAATATAAAAGCCGACTAAAAATTGCGGAGTCATTGATTGGATCTGGAAGACCCAAAGAAACCAATAATAAATCTTTAATAACCCCAATTTCTGTTGGTTTGACTACTATTTTGGCAATTGTGATATTTGGCAGAAGATTTAATTAAAAATGTAATCGAAAAATGAGATATTTTTCGTTATAATGTGCCTACTATTTTAGTAACTATAAACCTTATAATAGAGGTACCTAAAGTAAAAGAAATTAAACCCGATGGCTATAACATTGGGATGAATTGTGGAGTTACCTCTGGGCAAACAGTTATGCATTTTCATTGTCATATTATTCCTAGATTTAAAGGAGATGTTGACAATCCAAGTGGAGGTTTAAGACATTGTGTAATGAATAAAGGGTATTATTAATAATTTATAAAATAACAGTTCTATATAATTTTATTACATTTAAAAAAAAATAAGTGGAAAAAGAATCTTATTTAATCCTTAAAGAATTATATTATTTACTTCAAAGAAAGAGTATAAATGATATAATAGACTTTGAATTTGATAATATTTATAATAAATCTGCTGTATCAAAAATCATCAAAAGTTATATATCTAAAAATTGTTTTTATAATCTAAATATTATTGAGGAACATAATATTAAATTAAAATTTATTTCTGTAAATGAAGATTATGAATCCCATGAAGCAATGTCTTTTTCAAACTCTTCACTTTATAATATTATATTTGAAAAATGGGATACACATGATGAATTAGAATTAGCAACTCTTAAAAATCAATTGAATTATAACTTCCTTTTTATACCTGTTATAAAAATCAAAAGAAAAGGAATTTATAATCACTACCTAGATTGGAAAATAGGTGAGTTCAGTTATTGGACCCCAACTAAAGTAGAATTAATTGAAATAGGTAAAGAATGGATGACGATAAAAGAATTGTTAAAAAAAGGTGTTAACGTAACTAAAGTTAAATTTGGAAAATCTTTCAGAAATTCTAACAACCTTCCCAAACAATCAAAAACTCAATACATCCACTTAAGACCACATGGTAAAAACAGTTACGACCATGACCTTAAATATCTTGAATATACTAATGGTGAAACAGAAATAACAAAACAATCATTTTGGTTAAACAAAAAATTTATAAATACTTTGTTAAAAAATAATAAATGGAAAATGATTTTAAAGGAAGAATAATTTATTCAGAAAATTACCAATCTACAATAGATTCTATTAAACAAATAAATAAATCAGATAGTAATAATGCATCAGTTATAAAGCATAATAGAGAATTTGTTGATTCCTCCATTAATTCTGATATCTGCATAATTAAAGGTTATGAAAAAAACACAAAGATTAAAAGAGAAAACTTAATTGCTCCTAATCTATTGTCTGCATATGATGAGTCTATTTTAGAGTTAAATTCTTTAGAAGGGAAAGTAAGATGTATTGCCCATAGTTCTGTAATTCAGATTAATAATGAATATATACCCGCAGGATATGTATCACTAAAGTTTTTCACTAAATCAAATTTAATTTCTGCTAAAGCGACTGATTTATCTGACATTATAAAAAGTAATGATATCGCTAAATCAATAACCGATGAATATATTAAAGAAAGAAAGTATTTTTTATCAAAAGCAGCACCAAATGATAGCTTAATGTTTATTGACGGACCAATGTTTTCTGGTGCAGCTACAAATGGAAATTTTATTTTAATCAATGAATTATTATCAAAAAACTGTAGACCAATATTTTTTGTAAAAAATAGTGAAAGCACAATAATTACTGAACGGTTTGATTTTGCCAAGGAATATAATTCAGATTTACACTGGGCTTATTCAAATCTAGAAGTTGGAGAGGTTTCTCCAGTTTTTGCCTATACAATTGAAGGGAGAAGCAAGGCAATGTGTTTTATGAAGGTATTTGATAAAAGGAGCCCTGTAAGAATTGAATTACCACTCAAAGAATTTGAGGAAAATTGGTATAATGACGATGTTTTTGATCAAATTTTTTACCAGTTCTTGGCAAATGGAAGTGCTAATAACATGCAACCAAGAATTATTCAAATTTCTGAAATGTATGCAAGAGAAATTTTAAAATCAACAAATTTGTATAAAGAAATTGAACGAATGGGGCTAACAAAAAATATGAATGAGGAAAGAGGTATGTTTTAATTAACCTTTGAGTTCTTGTATTACATATTGATTAATTTCACCAGGTATTTCACCTAATTCAATAGATATTTTAAAAGATAGCTCTTTTAAAGCATCATAAAATATTTCATTTACTATTAATCTCTCCTCTCCTGCATATTTATCTAGAATAAGATTGAGCAGGTATTTAGCATTTTTTCTTTTGCTCAAATCTAAATAATATTGATACCTAATTTTATTAAAATATATAGATGTTTTAGGTAAATCTACATTATTGGTGATAAACTTTCTAAACACAGAATCTTTCCCTGTATCCCATCCTACCTTTTTCCCAAGGCTAATATCTTTATCCTCCATTTCCTTCTCAATTGACTTAAAAAAGTTATGATAATCTTTTAGTTTTTTAGTTGAAAACCCTTCAGTATTAAGGATATTTTTATTATTGTCAGCACCAAAAAGCAATAAAAATATACACCATATTTTTTCTTGGCTTTTAAGATTAAGTTCTTTATCTAAAATGAAATTATTAGAATCAAAAGCAATAAATATTTCTTGTGTATTATAATTTTTAATGGAATAAAGCTTAAACAATCCATTTGCTCCTATAAAAACTTTATCACTATTAATCGAATTACCTCTTATTATGTACTTATTATCTAAGCATTTATTAAAAACCTCAGTGCCGAAAAGATATTTCATCTCATCTATTGAAACAGTACCTTGAAGCATAAGCTTATTTAAATCATTATTATGTTTCTTTAAAAACATTAAAGTTTTAAAGACATCAATAGAAGATCCATCCTCAAATTTGAATATTTCTTTAGGTTTTAAATTTTCTTGAAAAGCTTCACAAAGACTATCATATAATTTAGTTAATAATTCTTCCATTAATATTCTATAATTTTAATACCATTTGAGTTAGGCCTTGTTAAAACTGCTAGTACTAACCTCTTTTGATTTTCAAGTTTTTTTATTGATTCTATTACTTTATTAATAGCATTTTGTGCCATGTTACCAATTTCATCAAGTAATACAACTACATATTTACCTTCAACATTCTCTATTCTTTGTTTTAAATAATTAGCACTTGCCAAACCTGTTGAAACATCAGCTTTTTTTATAATAAGGTCTCCATCACAATGAAATTCTTGTCTTATCATATCATAAAAATTTAATTTTGCATAGACTCCATCAGCTCTGAGTAACTTATTATCCATTGAATATGCAATAATTTTTCCTGCTAATTCCATAAATTGAATATCTTCAATATCTTTAAATTTAGATAAATCACCTTTTTCAATATTAGATATTAAATCCCTAAATACACTAAGATTTTTAATACTCCGTTGAAGAAGTAATAAAAATGTTTTTATTTTTATTTTTTGTTCATCATTATATTTTGATGGATTTTTGGCATCTTCCATTTTAAAAGACCTGTCCGTTATTCTTTTCTGTGATTCTAAATCATCTACTATTCTTGTCAAATCTCGTATCTCTTTCTCTACAATCACTTTTGATGAATTTATATCATCTAATAATTTTGGGGTTCCAATTTTTGATTCTAAGTTATATTGTAAGTCGGAAATTTTTTCAAGTGAATTAAAATTACTCAAATCTTTAATATTTAATTCATTTGCACAAGTCGCAGTTGTCAAAGTAAGATTATTTTTAACTTTTTTAAAAGTGTCTTTTAAATCTTTTAAATCAGCTTGAAGCTTGTAATACTTACTATCATCATTATTAACAAGTTTCTTTTTGTTTTCTTTTTTTAATTGATTTTGAGTTCTCATAAATTGGCTTAAATATCCTTTTAAGAGCTTTAAATCACTATTCAAAAATCTTTTTAATGCTTCATAATTCTTAACCTTATGTTCATTAATTATGGATTCGAGCTGGTTTTTTAATTTTACAGATTCTACAGTAGTAGCATTTTTTAAGATATGGTCAATTTCATTTTCCATCAATTCCTCTAACAAATCAATTAGTTGCTTGTAAGAATTATGTATTATATATGATTTACCATTCTTTTTTTCTATTATAAACCTAAGAATAGCATCCTTTATGTATTCAATACTTTCAATAAATTTATTTTGGGCTAAAACATAGTCCTGAGAAGAAAATATATCTTTAATTTCTGTAGTTTTTATAAGATCATAATACTTTATGATTGAACTATCGTTAGTAATCAATTCATGAATTTCTAAATCATTATTAATTTCATGAATTAACTTAGATATAATCTCTTTAAAATCTTTCTCTAATTTAGCTAATTCACTATTAAGTTGTTGAATCTTTAATTCATCTTTCTTTTCAATTTTTACAGGCTTTTTTAATGATTTGAACTTTTTTGACTTTTTATTAATGTTGCCTTCAAGCTCTGCATTTTTCTTGAACAACAAACTCAAATTTTTTAAATTTAACATTTTGTTCAAATCATTAATAATTAAGTTTTTTTTGTCAATTGATTGATTTTTTTCAATAATTTGTTTTTCAATTTTTCCTGATTTTTGTCTTAAATTTGATATTTTCTCTTCATTTCTAACGCTATCAAATTCTTTTGTAATATCATAAAAACTTCTAGAAACTTTAGTGAATTTCATAATTAAGTTTTCATTCCAATTTCCTAAATCCTTTATTACTGCATTTAGTCTTTCGCTGGGATTTGTTGGCACATCATAAATTACTGATAAATTTTTATGCAAAATTGTATGGCTTATTGGAGCACCCCCATCGATTTGTATAATTTTGTTTCTTCCTTTAGCTTTTGTTAAAGACAATTTTTTATTATCAGGTAAATCTAAATCAATATCATATTCTAAATTATATGAAGCATCATCATCGTAACGTGAGATAGACTCTTTAATAGAATCAAGAATTTTTTCATTATCAAGTTTATCAGCTTCTAATGCATAAGCTAATAAATTGAGAATAAAAGTCTTTCCATAGCTATTATCAGCAGTTATTTCGAAAATTTTCTTTTTTGAATTTATAATAGGCTCAATAAATTCTTCACGTCCTTTATATGTTTTTTTTTCGCCAAATATTTCTAACTCATAATTGATATTGTTCATATTCTAGTGAGTTTTTTAATTATTTCATCGTTTTTAATATCCTCTATATCAGCTACAAACACCTCTCTTAAAAGATTTAAAACCTCTTCGTTATCTATTGTTTCAGCTAAATCATCTTTTAAAAGTTCGAAAAGCTCGTTTTTATATTTATTTTCTTTATTTATCATAGTACACCAGATTTTGAGAGTGGGAATTTTGCTAATTTTAATTGAGGTAAGCCGTGAATATTCGTAACACAATACCCAGCCTTCATAGCCTGAATATCATCAGGACTAATTCCGTTAATTTTTTTATTAAATTCGTCAGTTTTAAACATCAATTTAGTATTAATTACTGAGGTTAAGCCTCCAGGAATATCATTAATGTTTTGTGAAGAAAATACTACTCCTATTTTTTTACTCCTACCAACTCTACATATTGTGTCTAAATCTCCTAATGCATTTTTAGAAGCGGAGGATTTATAAAATTGGTGAACTTCATCAATTATAATTAAAATTGGAATATCATTATTGTTTTCAGTTTTCTCCTTTACAATTCTATTTAAGAGATATCTTAATACTATAGATCCAAACTCAATGCTTCTAGCTACGTCAATAACTGTCATTTTACCTTCTTGCAAAACATCATTTGCATCAATTTCAACACCTTGGTCATTTTCAAAATATTTATTTGCATTTTTTAACCTTCCAAGCATAGCAGATGCCGTTGAAGGATTCAATCGTGTGGCACCCTCTCTTTCAGCAACATCAAGTGTGTTGTAATTGTTATCTTGTTCTCTACAATCCTCTAGAAAATCTAAAAATCCAGAAAATTTCCCACTAGGGTTGTGTTTTTGCCAATATCTGTAAATATCTGGAAGAGACTGTGATGCTAATTCTGTCAAGCCCTCTACTATACCTAATAAAGCTTCTGGATCAATTTTACTGGCATTAAGTGTTATTGGTTTACAAAATTCTTTAGCTACACCCTGTGATGTTATGTTATTCAAGTTTTCATGAGCACTATATAGAATTTCATAATTTTGTACTCCACCAGCAGTAAAACCTATAGAATTCCATTCCCTTTTTACTTCACTATTATTAGTTTCAGTAGGTTTATCCATATTGAGGAAGTCAACATCTTTAACATTTATAGCCAATACACAACCATAACGATTAATTTGGTCTGAAGTAATTCTATTTTCAATAAAGTGTTGTGCTAGATACTTTGTAGCAACGGTTTTTCCTGAACCTGTTTTACCAGTTATTTGTATTTGGTGCCAATATACATCTTCGGGTATTCTAATTTTAACAGGGTTTCTAGAAACATCATTAATTTTTTGGCATCTTGATGAATGAACTGTTGCAGGAAAGAGATATGGTCCTTTATTTTTTAAAGAATCTGTAGCCTTTAAAATTTCATCTTGGTTAGATAATCTAGCCAATGCTTGAGGTTTAATGTAATCAACTAAACCATCTTCTCTTTCTGAAATATCGAAAATTCTATGGGCTGTTATCTGGTTTTTACAAACTCTATCTGCTTCTTGAACTCCTAAGTTCAAATCTGCTAATAGTGGGCTAGGAGAATAAATTGCAGTTTGTTCACTTTCTTCTACACGTAAAACAAATTTTCTATCATCATCTGAAATAGTACCATCTGTTTTCATACTCATATCAACTGTTATATAACTTCCTTTAGGTAATAAACCTGAATTTGTATCTTTTTTTGATGTCAATACAATCTTCCCAGATTTTTCGTATAATACTATCCAATTCATAAGCTTAATTTTATTTCTTTTGTTAATTGTAACCCTATTTTTTCAACTATACCAACTACAAGGGCATTGCCCATGAAGAAAGCTCTTTTGTTATCCGTAACTTTTTTATGTTTTGTATGGTTAACAGGAAACATATTTAATAATTCTAGCTCATTTGGTATTAGTCTTCTAAAAACATCTAATTCGGGATTAGGTTGAATTACATGTTTAAATCTTGATGGTGATTGTCCACCTTCCCCAGTAATAATTGTTCTTGATGGTTTAGTTAAATCATCAGGATAAATCATATTACCCTCTGAATAATTATACTTATAGCCTAATTTTTTATTTACTTTTAGTTCCTTTTTTGACCCCTTCAAATACTTCCACATATCTACTTCTGTTTCTATCTTTTTAACTTCACCATTAATTTGAATTTTGATTTTAGGTATCTTTAATTTTTTGTTAGTTATAAAATATTCTTTTGGTATTTTATCTAAGTCTTTTTCTATTACCTGGCCCAAATTAATTTTTTTTCCTGTATAATTGGATTTAACCTTATTAGAATAAAATTTTCCATTAATCATAAATCCAGAATTCAGAAAAGGGCTTGTGGTTTTTCCTTTATTAAATTTTAATGAAACTTCTTCCTTGCTAGAGGAAATAACCCCTTCTCTTAATATATTAAAAAGATTTTTTTCCTCTTTAACTTTAAATGTTTTTGCAAAAACACCTTTTTTAAAGACTATATCATGTGGATTTTGAGATTTAAATCTTTTATAAATTTGAGTTTTTTTGTGATAAGCTAGAATAAAAACACGTTTTCTTCTCTGGGGCATTCCATAATCAGCAGCATTTATAACCCTCCACTCTACTGCATAATCTAATTCATTTAAACAAGATAAAATTACAGCAAAATCTCTACCTCTTTGATTAGATGGGGAGACTAAAAGTCTGTCAACATTTTCGAGTAAAAGATATTTAGGTTTATTTTTTTTCTTTAAAATTATATTATAAATACTCCACCAAAGAACACCTTTTTTACCAACCAGTCCTTTTGAATTTTTTAAAGTAGTAGCGACTGAATAGTCTTGACATGGGAAACCTCCTACCAATAAATCATGATCGGGAATAGTTTTAAATTTATTTTCTACTACATCTTCAATATTTTCACCTGAATGGTTGGATTCCGGCCATCTTGTTTTATAAATGATGTTAGCGTGTTGAATAGTTTTAGTTGAAGGCTCCCACTGGTTACTCCAAACAACCTCCCAAGCAGAATCCATGTTCTCATTGTAGAGACTAGAAGATGACTTACCATTCCATCCTTCTAAACCTAATCTAAAACCACCTACACCAGCAAATAATTCTACAACTTTTAATTTTTTATTTTTTTTCATAATTAATATGGCCTAGTAAAAATATGATTTTTTTCATTAATTTATGCTGTAGTTTATCTATTTAATAGATAAAATATTTTAACAACAAACATGAATTCACGATTCTAAAACTTCTAAGAGAGTAACGATGCTACTGGTAAAAACTTTCCTTAATCACAATATTTATATTAACGATTTTAATAGGCCCTACAAAGCTTATAAATACGGAGGTACTTGGAAGAAATAGACTTTTATCTTAAATTTGAATCCATATGTGTGATCTAAACGGCCCATTCCGGCTCTGTAGTTGTGGTTCTAGTGTAGACTACACAAAACCCCATTGGATACTTCGAATAAATAGTAAAAATGAAAGGATTGACGCGAGTGTTATGATTGGAATCATGACGCCACTCAATCTCATTGATAAAATTGAAAGAAGAAAGATTTTGAGACGTTTAAATACCATTAATGTCTTTGATTTTGAGTATCTACCCTCTGAGAATGATCAATTAGAATTAAACTTTGAGGAAGAAGATGGATATAAGTTCACTTTCAAAAAGAACAAATGGGTTTTGGAGGAATGGTATGGGGAACACCCAGCATTTGAACACGAAATTCAGAAAGAAGGAATTATTGAGTCATTACCGTCAAAATTAAAAGAAGTTTATAATCAATATTTGAGCATCCTTGAAGACGGTCAACCTGATGTAGTCCAAGACAATTGGTCCGACCAACGCATGTCCGAAAAGTCTCTAATTGATTATATGCAAAGGCGGATTAATGGTGTAGATTAAATTCAAATCCTCCCCAAAATAGTTCGATTTTACTCCCTTTGGCTCCATAATTATTCTTGGAAATAACTTTTTATCCTTAAAGATAATTAAGCATGCAATTTTTTAATCACGAAGCCCAAAATCCCATATAAAACCTGTAGAGAATAAAGGTATGATTAATCCATTGAATCTATATATAAATCGAGCTCATCAAAATTAATAGTCTTTAATTTTTTTAAGTAATCAACAACCTCATCTGTAGTTGAAAATGGACCATGGTGTCCAGCATCACCATGATTATCTGTGTCTTGTATTTCGGGGCAATTAATTACTTTTTGAAGTTGGAATTCACCACTATCATCTTGATATTCAGTAAACACAAAGTTTTCAAAATTCATTTCATTTTTTATTGTTTCTATTATTTCATGTTCTCCATCTCCTTCATCAGAAAATTGTATTGTTAGTTCCAAAGCTTCAAATGTATTGTCATCAATATCAAGAAATTCAGATTTTTCCATGGCAATCCAAATTTCATAGTCGATTTCGACATCTTTCACCTGTGTTTCATGTGTTTTAGTTGATTTTGAGTGGGAATCAGCAACACTTGTTACAAATGGTTGATTATCCAGATTAAAGGAGTCAGCCCCATTAAACATATTGTTGATTTTACAAAATCTTAAAATTTTCCACTCTCTTAAGTCCTGGTTAAAATTGATTGCATTTCTAAACATCTCACTCATATCATTCACATTACCAACATTCCAGATTCCAATATCTTGGTTAAATGATTCTGCAGATGCAAACATCTCGTTCATTTTGGTAACTTTACTCACATTCCACGTTCCAATTGGTTTGTTGAATGAATTTGCGAAATAAAACATCGCACTCATATCAGTGCAATTACTTACATCCCATTGACTAATGTCATGATTAAAATCTTCAGCGTTACAGAACATCGCGCTCATATCAATATAATTACCTACATCCCATTGACTAATATCATGATTAAAATCTCCAGCGTTATTGAACATCGCACTCATATTAATTACACTACTCACATTCCACGTTCCAATTGGTTTGTTGAATGAATTTGCGCAATAAAACATCCTGTTCATATTAATTACATTACCAACATCCCAACTACTTAAATCCTCATTAAAAAATCTAGCCTTATAAAAAAGTTTACTCATATCTGTGACTTTTGAAGTATCCCATTTAGAAATATGTCCATATTCTTTAAGAGCAAAATTTTTATTAATAAGCCAATCCTGGGCTGCTTTTTTTAAAGTTTTATTATTAAATTTCATTTAGTTCTATTTTTAATGTTTTCATCTATTTTAATTATCCTTTCACCCTCGTATTATGTTTGTAAATTTTAAATTAGAAAATTAGATAAGACAACCAAACTATAATGGCAAGTATCCACAATCCAAAATAATCCTTTCTTTTCTTCCAACCTCCTTCAATAATAAAGTAATGAAATCCAAATGATATTGGCAATCCTATCAAAGCCCAAATTGTTATACTCATATTATTACTATAAATTATTTTTTAATAATTACATAGTTAGATAACTTTATACCCTTTGACAGTTCTGTCAAATAAGATGTAGAAATACCAGATTGAGTAATTATGTCTTTTTTTGAGTAATTATCCTCCTTTATCACATTCGCATATTTAATTCCAAATAAATGTATCATAGCAACAGAATCTCCTTTTGGTGCATTAGTATACATTTCATTCAGCTTTGAACCTAATTCGTTTAATGTCATGTTTTTTAATTTTTAGATATTTTATATTAATCAATTTTAGTGTCAGAAAACACTAAGTAAGTTTCCCCTTTTTCTTCTTCATAGTTTAATTCCCAGAGAGAAATTGAGTCATCACTCTCATCGGGCTCAATCTCATTTAAATCTTTTAAAACATTAAAGTTTGCAAATTCTTTTTGATAGCTTTTGTTTAGGCCTTCAATCGAATAGTCATTAACATCCCACCGATGATATTTAGGCTCTCCATTTACATAACTCTTATTATTTTCGCTTAAACATCCAATAATATTATAAAAATACTCTTGAGAATCATCCATTAATATTCCATATAAATTTTCAATTTCTTCGGCTGAATTTTTACAATCCATTTCAATCAGCTCTTGCATAAATTCATAATAAATACCACTTTCAGTGTTAAATATGCTTTCAAGACAATCATCCAAGTCATTATCAAATTGGTCACTAAAAAGATTAGTCATTTTAATATTTTTAATAGTAATATCTGTGACATTGGGCAATCCTGAATCAGAATTAATTGGATTCAATAATTCATTCGCTTTTTTTAGAGCAAAATTTGGTGATTCTGCTTTTATTCTATGTAGACATAATTTGTGCATAATTAAATTTTTATAGTTATTGAGTATATACTTTATTTTTAATATCGTTAATGACTCGTATTATGTTTGTAAATTCAATTTGTATTAATATAATAAATCTACAAACTATTTATTAGTGTTTTATTGTAATACGTTTAATAAATTAAGTGCAGCAACATCATCAGGGTCGTGTTCAAGATATTTTTTTAAATCATCTATAGCTTGGTTAACATCTGTTAGTTCAGATTTATCACTAGAATAAGCTACTGCCCTCATATAATATGAATTATAAGATTCTGGATCTATATCAAGAGCTAAATTAAAATGCTCAATACATGATGTGAAATCTCCACATTGTATCATGTTACATCCTAGGTGATGATGAAATAGCGCTTCCTTTCTGTTGGGATTGGATTTTATAGCTTTAATTAAATCATTTTTTGCTTCATCAATTAAATTTAATTTTAAATATAATTGTGATCTATTGAAATATATTTCTTCTAATAATATTCCGTTTAACATGTCACTTGGATCTACATATGCAATCAAAGACTGGCCTTTCAAAAGAGGAATTTGTTCAATAATTTGAGTTAATCTTTTTATTGCCTCAGGGTAGTTTTCATTGTCATCAAGTTGGAAATATTCTTCTCTCAAATCATAAAGTAACTTTGTGTTTACTTTACTTGATTGATTTAAATATTCTTCTTTTTCTGAATTAGTCCATTCGGAAATAATTAACACTCCATTTTCATCCCATTCTTTAAGAACTGTAGGGACTTTATCATTATAAACACCTTCTGCTTTTAATTGACCATTTCTATGCCATTCATAGTAAGGACCATTCATTAAATGATTTACCAAAGTTACTTGCCTTGCTTTGCTGCCATCGTCATGATATGAAATTACATCTCCATCATCTTGTATGTTATTAGTCCAATTTAACTCTACTTGTAGTTGCCCGTTTTCGTGGTATATCCTAGTTATACCATGTGATTCACCTTTTTCATTTAACTCACTTTCAACATGAATATTTCCATTTTCATGATATGTTTTTTCTGTTTTTTTCATTTACAATTAATTTAGTACAAATATTATCTAAAGTGATTTTTTCCACTTTAGAAACAAGTCTCTTTGTGTTTCGTACCACTGCGAGCTTAGCCAATAACCTGGAACTATTTGTTTGGCATAATACCTGGTTCTACCAAGATCATCTAATTTAGATCTTGAAGATTTTCTTAAGATTTCATATCCTGCATTAAATACTCTTCTACAGTAATCAGGATTTTGCAAGTTTGAGATTTCTGCTGTTGTTAGTTTGTTATTATTAGATAAATCTTTAAAAGAAGATTGAACAAGTTTTCCAACTTTTAAAACTCCATTATTTTTTTTGTTATTCCTGCTCCTTAAGATAACTTTTGAATCAGAATCTACAGTTCTATTATGATTAGAAGATTTAAATTTACCATCATACTTAACGTGACAAGGCTTACATAGAACCAATATTACTTTTGATAAAGGCTTATGATTCTGAATGAATATTGACTCAAATTTCTCCAAATCTACTTTACAAATTTCATCATCTAACATATAATCAATTAATAAATCATCAATTATTTTCCTTCTGTTAATTTCATGCTTATGTGCAGCGTCAAGTTCAACATTTATGTTACCACAATGTTCACAACATCCAATTTTCAACTTGTGTTTTCTGGTAAGTGGTGGAATTAAATTCCTTAGTCGAGGTCCTATATAATGATGAAAATTCTTTTTAGTCCCTTTATAAAATGATTTATTCATGGTTTAATTATTTCAGCTTTCTATTTTGTTCAAAAAAACATAAAGAACCCCTCTAATTAATTAAATGTTAATCCGCTTCCTTTACATATACAATAATAAAAAAAGTATTTTGATCATTTGAAACAACTAATCCATTTTCATCATCTAAATCAAATAAGCTAGTTTCTATCCAGGTCACTTCCCAAGTGTCAGAAAAAATATCAAAGTTTTTTTTATCTGATTCATCAGAAAATAATTTTTCTAAAACAGAAATACTCCATTCGTTAGGATTTAAATCACTTGTTTCTCCTTCGCTTGAATATCCGAAAACTTTATTCTCTTGACTTATACAACCAAAAATTCTTACCGATATAGCTGTGTTACCATCACTAATACTCTCAATATAATCTTCCATCTCCCAATTAATCTCACGTAATATCTCTGCCTCTTCATCTTCATCAATATCATCTAACTCCTCGGCTAAATTATCAAGTTCAGAAGAATAACCAAAATGATACTCCTTAATAAACTTTGATAAATAATTTTTAAAATCTTCTACTGATTTACCATCATAAGGAGTTTCAATTGATGTGTATTTTTTAGGATCAGGTAAATTATCGTCTACTAAACTATTTAGTTTGCTATGAATTTTATTAGTAGATTCTTTAGATATTGAAGATCCAACATTACTATTGTATGATTTAACAAATTCCTCCATCTTAGAAAATGCCTCTAAATGATCTTTTGATTTTGTCCTGAATACTTGAAGTGTGTACATACTTTATTTTTATTATCGCAAATTCATCGTATTATGTTTGTAAATACAATTTATTGCAATATAAAACTAATAAAATAAATTCAAATCCTCCCCAAAATAGTTCGACTTCACTCCCTTTGGCTCCACTAAACGGGACAAACTCAAATTACTTGAGATTTGTCCCGTTTTATTTTTTAATAGAAAAAAAATCTACTAAATAAAGTTAATAATAAGTGGTTACATTTTCATCATATTTTATTAAATTACATATGTTGAGAATATGTTTTTAAACAAATTAAAATATTTAATAAATAGTTAAATTTCATATATTGTAATACAATGAACTATAAATTAAAATATAATAAAGAAGTTGAAAAATCTGGATGTTGTGTTGTTGCTGAAATAATGTGTAGTACCAATCAAGTTATTAAAAAGGAAGAAATAATGATTATTTTTTCTGATATAAAGCGACAAAAATTTTACTATTATAAATCTCCATTTAATGGAATAGTAACAGATATACATATTGAAATAGGTCAGGTTGTAAAACTCGTTGAGATTGTAATAAAGTAATAAGTGTAAATACCAAATAACTAATAAAAATACCCCCACAAACTTAACTACGGCTATATTCAATACAAATCAATTTTTGATTATCGCCTTATTAACGAATCTATGATTTCTTGTTTTTTGAATATAACCCTGCGATTAAATCCATATAGATAAAATGAGATTAAAGCAAATCATCTTTATTTATTAATTTTTGTAATTAAAATCAGAATAAAAAAATGAAAATTTTTCTGAAAATAATAATCCGTTTTCTCTTTTTTTGTTTTCTAACTGCTGTGACTCAAATTGGTGGTATTGTCTATTTGTTAAGTTTAGTAATTTCAAATAAATGGAATAAAAAACTGAAGTTTAAAACTTCAATTATTTTTATTGGTCTATATCTTTTGTCAACCCTTATAATTATCCCTTTAATTGCACCTTTTTTTGGTAGAGAAAAAGTAAAACATTCCGAGAAAATAAAACCTACAAATTACATGACCGTTTTATTAAACCGAAATTATGTAAAACCAAAACTGAACGATTTATTAAGTAATACTGCAAAAAAACTGAACGGTACGAATATTACTATTCATTATCTAGATGCTAATTTCCCTTTTATTAATAAATTTCCGTTGCTCCCACATTTGAGTCATAACGACGGAAAAAAGATTGACATAAGTTTGGTTTACGAAACCCAAAACGGAATTATTACCAACAAACAAAAGTCAGTGAGTGGTTATGGTGTTTTTGAAGCTCCAAAATCAAATGAATACGACCAGATAAATAAGTGTCTAAAAGAGAATTTATTGTACGACTTTCCAAAATATTTAACTTTTGGGAAAATCAACAAGGACTTAGTTTTTTCAGAAAAAGGAACAAAAAAACTCATCAAAAACATCCTGAAAAGTCGTGATGTAGGCAAAATATTTATAGAACCACATTTAAAAAACAGAATCAATTTTAAAAACAAGAAAATAAGATTTCACGGATGTTTAGCTGTTAGGCACGATGATCATATTCATATTCAGCTAAAATAGAGAATGGAGAAGTATGTAATAGATAAAATATTGTTTTATTAATTAAATATAATAAATAAAAAACCTTTAATTATTGTATTTATTATTGGAATTATCCTACTTATTGAGGCTGACGATCTGTATAGAAATTGGCATTGGTTTATAAAAAATTATAAAGAAGGTATTTCAGGACTTTTAATAATAGTTATTGTCATAGAAATTATTGGAATATGTTTGATGGTACCTTTATTAAGGAGTCTTCATAAAAAAATAATTAATAAATCCTGAAATAGGGTAAACGCACCACCGTCTTTATTCACAGTAAAAACTCAGTAAATTTTATTAATTAAAAACTAGAATTTAAAATCACTAGCTTGTTGTTTAAAAAACATAAATTATATGCAATCATCTCTAAATTATAAGAGGTTGCTAGGCCTGAATTATTATACTTAAAATTAAAAAAACTAATTTCCTCACTTTGGTATTTTGAAAAAGAACCAATCTTATTATCTAATTTAATTATTAATTCATTTTTATAATCATCTTCAATTTCCAATGTTCTTATTTTAGTATGGAGAGTTGCTAATAAATTCTCATTAACATACCTTAAGCTATCTATTTTTTTAGT
>ERZ1048068.1735-NODE-1735-length-16433-cov-4.239040_pt1 | contig 16433 bp, 17 predicted proteins | sample MGYA00383098_ERZ1048068 | MGnify/ENA primary metagenome ERZ1048068 (study PRJEB29581, sample SAMEA5548368) | metagenome | biome: marine; feature: coastal; material: water | depth 1 m | study: Short-term variability in the microbial, nano- and picoplankton... | reverse complement strand
GTCGCCCTCGTCCGCATGCTCGTTCGCCCAGCGAACTTTCTAATCCTGGATGAGCCAACAAACCACCTCGACATGCAGTCACAGGACATCCTGCAAAAGGCTCTCATCGACTACCCCGGCACTCTTCTTATCGTTTCCCACAACCGGAACTTCCTCGACGACATCGTGCAAAAAACGATGGAGTTTCGCCCCAACGAAGATCCCCGCATGTTCGCTGGCAACCTCACCTACTACCTCGACAAAACCGAAGAGGACGAGAAGGTCGCAAAAGGACGCACTTCCTCCGCTCCCTCCCAATCTGTAAAACCAGCGGCCGCCAAAGGCCCTCAACTCAGCTCCAAGGAACGCCGCAAAAAAGAGGCCGCCATCCGAGAAAAACGCAACAAGGTCCTCAAGCCCCTGCAAACCGAATTCGAGTCCGTCGAAAAACAAATCGCGGACCTCGAAGGCGCCCAGGCCACCATCTCCGCCCACCTCGAAAAACCCGAGATCTCAGGTGACGCCGAAGAACTCCGCAAGGCCACCAACGCCTACGAGCAAGCGTCCAAAAAACTGGAAATGGCTTACTCCAAATGGGAAACCCTCAGCGACCAGATTGAAAAACTGCAAGCAGAGCTCGCAAACTAAACGACTCCCCTAAAAGAGCGACTGGAGAGAATCGAGGCTATCCCTCCCACTTTTTTCTACCTAACGTAAAGGCCGACTGCACCACGAATTCTGTATTACAGAAACTCCGGCACACGCACTGCTTTCAACACCGATAGACTCATGCCTCCGCTCAAAGACACCATTGGATTCACCAACAAGGGCCCCGCCCTCGCCTCTCCCGACGAAGAAAAACGCCTTCGCGAATTCGTCAATCTCAAACTCGCCGCCCGGGGCCACGAAATCGTCGGCAATGAAGAAGACTATCCCTTCCTCGATCTCGGCCGCTCTCTTCTCGCCTCTTTCCAGGAAAAGACCCGTCTCCTTTCCGACCACCTCTGCCCCGTCGACCAGGCCATTCACGATTACCTTGCCAATCTCCTCAACGACACCTCCCCCGCCCTCGTCCCTGCCGGAGCCCTCGTCCTGGAGCGCCACGGTATCGGGCGCATGCTTTCCCTCCCGCCCGATCAAGATGAATTCAAATCCTCCATCCTGAGTTCCTACCGCGTCCATCAAGGCGTATGCCACAACCCTGCTTCCGACCGGCGCACCACCAAGGGCGTCTTCCATGTCGCCGAGGGCGGCTTCCCGGTTCCCGCCGATAAAAAAGAAGTCCCGCTGCAAACTTTCGCCGGTCTCCTCAAGGCCGCGCTCAATCCGCCCGAGGAAATCATGGTCCTTCCCTTCACCGGCACCAGCGAGACGCCGGCAAAGGTCTTCGTCTCCCTCCTTCTTCGTCCCGTGGTCTGCCCGGAAGTTCCCGGGGTTTCCAAAGAACGACGCATGGAAGTGCGCTTCTTTGCTCCCGGAAATCTCGTTTCCAATCTCGACTTTGTCGAAAGCATCTTCGGCAACGGTGGTGATCCTTACCTTCCTGAGAACGACGCCCGCCTCGACATGGATCATTGGTCCGGTCACACCGGCTGTGTCATTCTCGCGCCTCAGTTGGTCACTCTCAAAAAGAAAGACCTCGGCCTGCCTCACCTCTCCGAAGCCACCGAGCGCCAGAAGAGAGACGGCATGTGTTGGGAGTCCGAAGACGAACTCTACAACGACGGCTCCGCGTTCAAGATCACCTCGCGCGATGCCAATGGTGTCGTGGTCACTCTCATCGCCGACAACTATTACGGCTACTGCAAGAAGGAGGTCAAAACCCAGCTCAGCTACGCCGCCAATCTCCTTGGCAATGCCGAAGAAGAACACGCCGGCGGCGCCATCGCCTATCCCAGCGCCGACCTCGGCGAGGACTTCGCACTCAGCGAATTCAAATGCGACGTTCACCATCGCTTCAAAAATGTCCTCAAGCGCTACGGCGACCTCATGGACTTGCAGCCCGAGGGCTACGGCATCGATAAACTACACCGCGACATTTACTACCTCCCCGCCAACGTCCGCATCGAACTCGATCACCAAACGATTACCTGGGACGATCAGAAAATCTCACTGCAACCAGGCATCACCTACATCCTTCCGTCCGGCTACAAAGTCGAAATGGTGAAGCCTTCCCAAGGCCAACGCTGGCGCCTCATCGGAACCAATGCCGAGGGCACTTTCTGCCACAAACCCTGTACCGTTTCTGGCGGCGGAAAATCCGAGATCTCCAAGTCGCTTTCCGACGCCATGATCTCCGGTCCCGTCATCGTGCAGAATTTCAAAAAGGATTTCAAAGCGGCCGTCGCCCTGCTCCACCACGACTACGGCAACCGCTACGAGACTCCCAACGAACCCGGCAAGACCAGCCGTCCGCTCCTCGACGCCAACCGCTCACTGGGCTCCGTCATTCGTCTCTTCACCAGCAATCCGGGCTATACCGCCGCCTACAACGAATGGCTCGCTACCATTCCCCGCTCGGTCCGGGACCTCGTCTTCGTCATCAAGCGTCTCTACAAATCCGACTGGGGCGACGATTGGGGCGATCGCTTCTCCGTCGATCTCATCAACGGCCGCTCCGGAAACGAACTGATCTACCATCGCCAGAAAATGGTCACGAGATACCTGCGCGTTGGTTTCGAAGAAGACGGCACCTGGCGGACCTTTGGCCTGCGAAAAGATTTCGCACCTGCCAAGAAAATTCAAACCGAAGACGATATCACCGCCTCATCGGTCGTGCCCGCAAATCAAATCGAAGGCCTTCACCCCGACATCACCCAGCCCTCGATCAAGTTCGCCAAGAACTGCGAATACCGGCTCTTCCAACGACCCGACGATGCCATCATCCGCGGCTACGACAAACAGGCCGAAATCGACTTCAGCCGCAAAGGTGTCTTCTTCTCAAACTACGAACCCATCCCACGCGCCGATGCCGAGAGGATGAAGCAAGACGCGATCCGCTTTGAGCAATTCACCAAGCCGATGCAGGAGATGTTCAGCAGCTACCTGAGTGAAGAGAGCCCCGACTTCGTCATCTCTTCCCACCTCCCGCGCATTGTCGATGGCAAGCCCACCAAAAACCCGCGCTACCTACAAAACCGACCCGATCTCGAAGATCCGCGCAGTCTTTACATTTCCGAGATTGGCTCCCGCTTCTTCCGTCGCCTCGCCATCGACGCACCCGTGCCCATGCCGGTTAACTCGGTCCTCCTCGGTCGTCGTAACAACCCGGCCGAACCGGGCATTCGTTCGCTCGCCGTTTTCAATCCACTCCACTATCAGGAATTGCCCGAGCTCTTCATGGACTTTATCGCATCCCTCACCGGCAAGAGTCCCTCGACCACCGGAGCTGGCAGCGAAGGAGCCCTCACCAAGGGACCATTCAATGCCCTCCTTCCCATCCATGATCTCAACGCGGCGTTGGTGAGTTACATCCTCACCGACGATCCCGGCTATTCCAGCGCCGCCGGCCACATCGGGCGAAAGTATCGCTTCGAGCACGACATCTCCTTGCTCATTCCCGAAATCTGGTCCCGCATGTTCATTCACGAACGTGATCCAAAATTCCTCATCGAAAATGGCTTCCTCGAAAAGGTCGATGACTTTGAAAAAGACGGCCGCACCATCCACGCCAGCCGTCTCGGATACCGCATCAACGAGAACTTCATCTCCACCTACTTCGGTCGCATGTTCTCCGCGCCCGACACCGTCTTCACCGGCGACATGCTCCGTCCCGAAGAACAGTCGGAGGAGGACTTCATCGATGGCATCGACAATATCGTCGAGACCCAAAAGAAAATCGCGGGCAACTACTTTAAGGACGGCTGCATCGACCTCGCCTGCCCTCCCCTCAAAGCCCTTCTCCACATCATGGTCGATGGAACTTACGAAGGAAAAATGATCACTGATCCAGAGGTCCGAAACCTCTTTGACCGAGAAGCTGTTCTCGCCTCCGATTGGTATCAAGCCCGTCTCGATGCCAAAGTCATCGTGGAGCAAAGACTCGTCGCCAAGAAGATCGCCGCTGTAAAGGAATTCGAGACCCTCGCCAGCTACGAAGGCGAACGCACTCGTCTCAAGCTCGCCGAAAAACTCGCCGCCGCCAACGAACGCTCCGCCCGCTATCAAACTACCGAGTACCGCCAATCCCTCATCGGAACAATCGGCACTGACCCGGCTTTGCTGAATTCATAGCCAGCCAAGCTCCTATTTCCCTTCCGCGATGAGCTTGTTCACCAAAGCGAGCGCACCCAATGTTGGCTTTAGATTTGGTTCGAGGATGAGCGCTTTTTTGAGAAGAGCTTTTGCTTGGATCAGTTCCCCGTGGCTGGCGAGCATCGTGCCGTAGTCGTGATAAATCCTGGCAGAGGGCGCGATTGCCAGGGCTCGTTCGAAGTGGGCCGCTGCGCGCTCTGGTTTCACTTCAGCCTTATAGCGTCTGGCGAAGGCGTAATATTTTTGCACGAGTTCTTTTCCTAGAACTCCCTTTGGGCCACCCCCCGACCTCCACATGGCAGCCTCAAGATAGAACAAGGAATCTTCCTCCAACCTCGCCTCGAATTGGCGAGCCATGAGCTCAAGGGCAATCGCCGGATCAATGGGCTTGGTAAACCAGCGACCTGCGAACGGCGGAGCGAGAGCGTGCAACTGATCCTCATTCGCTCCCTCGGTCGCTTTAAGATCTGAAAGCACTTCCTCCACCCTCAGCGAACCACGATAGAGAACGGAGACCTTTCCCTCCCGGTCACAAAGTAAGGTCAAGGGAATCGCCATTGGGACGGTCAGATCAAACAAAGCCCGCTGAAATTCATCGATGCGATCCACCGCATCGGGCTCAATCATTCCCCATTCAAAAGGCCATTTAGTCGAGTCGACGAGATTGTAAGCCTCCGAGATTCCATCACCGCCATCCACTGAGAGACCGACCACATCTATTCCTGCGGCTCGCAGTTGATCAGCCGACTTCGCCAGCATCTCGAGATCCCGGGCGCAGTGTTCACAAGACGCCGACCAAAGCATGACCAAGCGAGGACTCCCCTTTCCGACGATGAGCTGCGGTTTGCCGAGGGCATTGCGATAGCCAATCGGAGGCAGCGGAATTTTTGCCGGCAGAATGATACGGGCATTTTTACTTTGATAAGCCTCGGAAGGAGGATCCGTAAGCCGAACCGTGCGCGGCGTCCGGGTCACCTCAACGGCTGTCCCAGTGCCCTCTTTAAGCAGGTAGGTCCCACCGACCTCGGCTCCGCGATATTTCTCCACCTTGCCCCCTGGCCACACTACTTTAATCTCTTGAATTTTCCCAGCATCCCCGAGACCAAAGTGCAACCGTCGGCTTGATTGCGAAAGGAACAGATCACCCGCCCGCACTGACTTGACGAGGCGTTTGGAAGTGTCATCAACGACCACTTCAACGATCGCACCAAGAGCATCGCGATTACTCGTGGTGCCCTCAAGTCGCAGCGCCACAAAATCACGCGAGCCCTCGCCCGGGGCATGTTGATTGAGCATCAAGCGAAGTCGTGGAGCGGTTCGGTCACGATACCACACATCGAGATCTCCATCTTGATCCCAGTCCACCATCGCCATGGCCCGCCCGTCGCCACCGTGATCGAGGCCGCTGATTGAGGAGACGTCCGCGAACTCCGCACCACCCCGATTCAAAAGAAGTCGATTGCGCTCGTGGCCACTCCAACTATGCCCATCCCGGACCAATTGAATGATGGCGGACCATGCACTACCATAGCGCTTGGAATCGGCCTGCTGTTTGGGCGACACGACCTGCCGCCAAAAGAAACTTCACAAATCATCGGGCCGCTTGCCGGTGAGATAACCATTCGCCACCGCAATGTCCTCCCAGCCATCATTATTGACATCAATAAACCCCGAGCTCCAAGCCCAGCGCCCCATCGTCGCTCCCATCGGCTCACTGACATCGCGAAAGCCACCTTCGCCATCTGCGGCAAAAAGCGAATTTCCCCGAGCCATTCTTTGTAAACCTTCGATCTCCGAAGACACCCCAAAGTTCTCTTGGTAACTTATTCTCCGACCTGCCGACGAAAACATGTTCCCGACATAAAGGTCCGCCGCGCCATCGCGATTGAAATCTCCCCATGCCACCGACATCCCGGAAGCCATGTCTTCCACCCCCAGCTCTGCGGAAATCTGATTAAATTTCCCGTCGTCATTCCGATAGAAACAATTGCGACCGAAATCATTTGCGACGTAAAGATCCGGATCACCGTCACGATCAAAATCCTCCCAGGCCGCCGAAAAACTCCAACGAGAATTATCCTCATCGAGACCAACTTGTTTGGTGACATCTGCGAATTGAAATGCTCCCAGATTCATCAGGAGTAGATTCCGCCCGCCATTCTCCGCATCATTAAAGGGCGTCGGAGAGGTCGCCTCAAACCCCCGGGCACTGGCAGTATCGCCGGCACTATAAACACAGGCGTATATATCGAGATCACCATCGCTATCGAAATCGGCTGCACTCAATGAGAAAGGATATCGCGCGCCTTGATGACCACCACGCAGGGTGAATTTTCCAGAGCCGTCATTCTCGGCAAAAGCGATCACTCCGATCGTCGCGACGACGAGATCCTGATCACCATCATTATCGAGATCAATCAACAGGGCACTCCGCGAATCCTCCAACCAGTCAATACCGGCCTCTGCCGAAACATCACGCACCGTCCCATCCACTTCCTGCACATATAAGCGGTTTGGCAGACTCCCACCGTCACAGACGAAGAGATCCTCCATGCCATCGCCATTCACATCGCCGACCGCAAGACCTTGGTGCCCCGTCAGCGAAAAGTCGCCAAACCTCGTAATTCGCGATGCCCAAAAACTGGTCCCGGTCATCACCTGCGATTCAAAATGAGGCGTTTCACCGAGGACTGAGCGCGTGGCATCGACAAAGTGAACGCTCCCGACCGACTCCTCGTAGCTCAAAAGATCCAAGCTCAACAACTGAAGCGGGTCGGTATCGTTCCATCGCGCCCTCCACTCTGCGGTCACCTGCCTTGGCTTTTTGCTCTCTGCCGAAAAACCTCGCAACTCAATCAAGATCTCCGTCACAAATCCGACTTCCTCTTTCGAAAAGCTCACCACTTTGACGCAAGACTTCATCCTTCCCTTTGCAAACACCGCCTGAAGATCCGCAAGTGCCTCCGCGCCCGTCATTTCAGGGAGGTCCCCGGGCTCCCACTTCGAGATAATAAATCCGCCACGATGTTCCTGGCTTTGCAAATCATCCGGCCGCAGATCGCGACAAATAAATCCTACAGCACCACCACTCCCGTCCATTAACTGACGAATCCGTTCTGCGGCCGCAGCACTTAAGGATTCAGTTTTCCAATCCGCTCCCGGTTGAAGTTTCGCAATTTCATTAGCGACACCTTCCGACTCCTGCAGGCCTTCATGAGTCACCTCAGTCACGCTTGAACTCGAACGAGAAGCCGCAAACCGATCCTTATCCTGCGCAGTTCGAAATCGAAGTTGGATCAGTTCATTACTGGCCTCAATGGCTTCCTCTTTTGAAGCCACCTCTTTTTTATCGGAGTCCCCGCCACAACCCGGAAAAATAAGTGGCATCAAAGAACAGAGCAGAAGCGAAGCCAATGTTGACTTCGAAGTTCCCAGCTTCTCATTAGATCCCGAGTTTCGATCGGGAATCGTGTTCCTCCGTGAACCAATAAAAACTGCAAGCACCGGTGGGATCATAAAGAGCGTCTTCTTGGGAGAAACTGTAACGAGCGATCCCACCATGGCGAGACCGATATCAGTCACGAAGAAACCCACAAAAAAAGAGCAGCCCGCAGGCTGCTCTTGGGAAGTGTTTGCTGGAACTCCGGCAATTAGCGGTTCGCAGCATTTTGAAGCTTCTGTCCGGCACCGGTGAGATCACGGCCCAAACCTGTCATGGTCTGGCAGCTGGAAACGGCGAGGAAGGCAAATGCGGAGAGCAGAATAACGATTTTTTTCATCAGGCTTGTCTCAGGTTGTGGTTGTCCAAGGGATTCCGAATTCGAAATCACAAGGAATTCAAGACAGAGGGAATAACAATAAAAAGTGATTATCAACCTTTTTTAATCAATTGGTCTCAGCAGCGGGCCGCCTTGCGCTTCCTCCCGATCCGATCTTTCCCCTCGATTTTCTCAATCGTGGCAATGATCTCTGGAGTCTTGCAGGCGGTATTCCCGTGATCGACTTCCACTTTGCCGATCTTTTTGGCGGCCGCTTTTACCTTCTTGGTGCGCTTCAAATAGTCTTTGAGCAATTCCCCATTGATCTCCGCTTCATCCGCCACCGAGACGCAGTGCGCCAAGGTCGTCCCGCCACCCGAAGCAATGATTACCTTTTTTGAATCCACCCATTTCGAGGCCACGGCATGAGGAGATTCCGCCGCCCCCAAACGATGGCATTGATGGAATAGGCTCAGTTAAGCCACCAGGAAAAGATGCTCTTGGATTTTTGAGAAAACAACCTACTTTTCCTGAGATCTCAATCCCATCCATCATGAAAAAAACAATCCTACTCGTGGGAGCACTCGCTGTATCGGCAGTCTCGCAGGCCCGCACTTGGACAAGTGCCAATGGCGAAAACACCTTCGAGGCCGACTATCTCTCGAATGACGCCAATACCGTCACCGTTCTCAGAAACGGCAAAAAAGTTATCTTCAAGATCGAGCTTCTTTCCAAGGAGGACAGAACCTGGATTGAAGCGGAGGCAAAAAAAGCAATCCAAGCCGATGCCGACAAAAAAGCCGCAGCGGAATTTTCCAAAAGCGACTTCGGCAAAGCTCTTGGGAAAATGCAGAAGCTGGATGGAAAGAAATTCAGCAAGCATGAACTGGAAGCCGCTCCCAAGCTTTTCCTCCTCTATTTTTCAGCGAGCTGGTGACCACCCTGCCGTTCCAGTGCTCCACAGTTAGTGAAGACCTACAACGAAGACATCGCCAGCAACTCCAAGGTGGAATTGATCCACCTTTCGCGCGACCGCGATGAAGACGCGGCTACCGCTTGGGCCAAAAAAGAAAATATGCCCTGGCCAACCATCCTCAGCGAAGACGCCGACGTAAAACAGCTCATCATGCCCTATTTCCCCGGCGGAAGAATGGGAGTTCCCAGCTACGTCCTCGTCGACCAAACAGGGAAGGAAGTCGCTCGCGGGAAAACCGCCGCTTTTGCCAAGATCAAAGAGATGGAATAGCCGTCTTTACCTACCCCAAAACGACGTCCGGAGAACCGGGCGTCGTTTTTTTTGATCGCTTGTAACGAAAACCTGACCAGCAGCGTCTGCTTGGGTTGAGTGATGAAGAGAAATGATCCAACATACTACGTCGCACTTGTCCCTTGGCTTGTGCCCCATGCGATGGGGATGGCTCAGACCAATAAAATTGATCCGGTCGTGATCAGATCCATCGGGAATCGATCTTCGCAGGACCACCGGAGCCGCTGGCATCTGCCAGACCATCCAGAGCTCCGCCGATTGGGAGCCAGGGAAGACCTCACCGACTCCGCTGACATCGTCGCGCGAGCCCTCGATATTGACGGAACAGAAATCGTCCCCGTCTGGCTAAGACAGCCCATGGACGAAAGCAACATTCACTACCTACGCATTCATCTTCCAGCAGACGAGTGATTCGCCCCGCGGGCCAACCTCGAAAGCCATCGCCCTCTGAACAGAGGGCGATGGTTTTTTGCTTTATACCATTACCAAACTTCAATTCAAAAAATGTAGTAAATGGTGAATCTCAAGAGAGTAATCGGCCACCCCCCCAATGGACCGAGGATTATCTCCCCAGAAGCAGGCCTGCTCCGACCTTAAAATTAGTGATGTGAGTCCTACTCGTGATCAATTTCAGAGGAATCTGATAAACAAGGATCGTCTCTATGCCACGACCTCACTCGATGCCTCAAATAGGGACATCTTTGAGTAAAACGCCATACGATGATCGATCATTTCGATAATACAACCAAGCTTCGGGCCTTCATCAACATCAATGACCCGGAGATTTTGATCACTGATGTCGGGACGCCTAAAATCGATGGAAATAAAATCCACATCGAAGCCTTAGCTCACCAAGTCACCTTTATCTCACCGCCTTCCGCTGAGACTCAAGAATTCTGCCACGAACCCTGCGACCTCGAGCTGGGAGACTATCCTGCGACCTATCTCATCAACGAACGGGTTGAGGCGGAACTCAACTTAAAGATCCATGGCGACGGCAAGCCTCTTCCCAACCTCCTCTCGGTAAGAACCGAGCGAAGATGAAGACGAGTGGTATGGCAAGCTTGCCATAGCCCCCTCTCCAGGTCAGTAAATTGTCGATTGGGAACGTGTCCGTCAGACAGATGAAGAGCTTCACGTCAACATCACATCGATTCGCTCTGCCAAGGTGTGAGTCACCGGCCGAATAACTACCGGGAGCAAGCCACTCACGAGAACTTTTCGAGCTCCGACGATTCTCTAGTCAGTTCAGCCAGCGGCACCTATTCCATCCGCGGCCCCGAAAATCACTGGGATCATTCTGCGAATGACTCCTACCAAATCTTCATCGAGGCCCATAAAATTCTAGATGAAGAGGGAAACGCCTCGAATCAATCCGACTTGGGTGAACTTCAGGTTCAGATCATCGCCCGTGCTCAATCCGGGACCGATTAATTTCGCTCATCGCCATGGTCTCCCCATCGGGCTAAATACCCGCCTTATCACGCCGGTTTTCTTGATTCGGAACGAATATCGTCTGGAAACAACGCACCAGATTCCGGCAGAATAGCTTTCTAAAATCAAAGATTTCTCTTTTTTAAGAAAAAGACCAAACTTTTCGTAACGCTCCGACCCGCTCCGCGTCTTCATCGCTTGGGCAAGTTCCGCCCCACCCCGAAATTACCCAGTGGATACCAATCATCAGCCTGTCACCCCCGACATTCTCAGCGCCGTCCGCGCAGGTGATGAAGCCGTAGCCAAGGAACTCGTCGAAATGCTTTACCCACTCGTCATCTCCATCGTTCGCCGTCATCGCCCCCGTTTGGAGGCCGAGGAGGACTTATCTCAGGAGGTATTCATGAAAATGTTCACCCGGCTCCACCAATATTCCGGCCCCCGGGCCTTCGAACACTGGGTGTCAAAAATCGCCGTCAACACCTGCTACGACCGCCTCCGACGCCAGAATACCCGAAAAGTGATGAGTTTCGCGGAACTCGACACCGAGGAAGCGCAATTTCTAGGAAAAGCCGAACGTTTCGACACCGATTCACCGGCTTCCATCGAAGGGACCCCCGGCTTGGCCCACGAAGTCCTCGAAAAACTCTTCACCTCCCTAAAACCCAAGGAACAAATGATCATCCGCCTCCTCGACCTCGAGGAAAAAACCGTCAACGAAGTCTGCGCCCTTCTTGACTGGAAAGCCTCCCGCGTCCGCGTTACCGCGATGCGGGCCCGACGCAAACTGGGCCAAGCCCTTGAATCCCTCGAACAATCAACCGTCCTACTCTCATGAACCCCGAAGACCGCTGGCAAGAAATCGCCCCAAAATTCCGCACTCCATCCAAGAAAGACAAAGCTCCGTATGGATTCGCCACCCGCGTGGTCGCGGCCGCCAATCTGGGCCTGCCCAAGCAATCGCGGGCCCTCCTCCTCTGGCGTCGGTATTCCCTCAGTATGGCCGGAGCCGCCGCCATCCTCCTGGGCATCAATCTTCTTAACCAACCCCCAATCGATCAACAATTCCTGCCTCTCCCCGACGCTAACTTCTCAATCTCTCACTCCATCGAATCATGAAAACGACCCTTCGCGACTCCATCCTTGTCGGAGCAGCACTCATCACCATTCTTGCCTCGGGCTTTGGTCTTGGCCGCCTTTCCCCTCGTGAAAGCGCCCAAGCACCTACTGTTCCTGTCGCTAATCTCTCTGAAGAAGTCCTCGCTTCCCTCCGTTCCTCGCTCGATTTAACCCCGGAACAAGAGACCGAAATCGCTCCAGAACTCGAAAAGCTTACCACCCTTGTCCTTGACAGCAGGCAACAAGCTCTGATTGAATACTACGAGAGCCTGCTAAATTTCCACGGCGAAATCGCCACGAAGCTCAATCTACGCCAGCAAAAGATCCTCGAAGCCAATCGGAAACTCCTCCAACAAGAATTTTCCAATCGATTCAATCCCCAAAGTTAAGTCTATCCAATGCGCTCGTTCACCTCATCCATCGGAGTCTTCGCAATCGCGGTGGCCTTGGGGGTAGTGACGAACAAGGACGAACCTCAGGCTGAAGACTCGGGTTTACCCGAAAAAGCCAAAGCACGCAAAGTCGTCTCTCACATACGAAGCGATCACTCGGCCCTCAGATCACGACGTCCCGCCCTAAGCGATGTCGAGTCCCTTGCCTACTCCCGGCTCGACGAACTCACCGAGACGCTCTTCCTCGACCGGGATCAAATTGAAAAACTCCGCCCCCTCATTCTGCGAGCCACGCCCGGATATCTCCCGGAAAATCGCTACGCCAGCTTTCAGCCTTATGCATCCGCAAACTCCCCATTAGGTCCCCCCCTCCTCCGCTCTCATTTCGAAGATCAGCTCTTCGCCCTCCTTGATGGCGAACAACAACTCGACTACGCGGCATCCGTTGCCGAACGCGAAGTCTGGTGGAGCAACATCATCGCCCGACTCGAAGCCGATCTCCAAAATAATACCTCTCCCGAGGAAGATCTCCCCGCCTCGTCCGGCCCCACCTCCCACGGTCGGCGTAACCTCTCAGAATCCGATTAAGAAAAACGTCATGAGAACTTTTTGTAACGCTCCCCGTCTCACGCTCGTCATTCAAAATGAAAGCCCACTGATCATGCACACTTACTTATTTCTCTGCCTTCTCATCTTACCCGTCACGGGTTTGGCCCAAGATCGCACCTTTGGAACTGGCACGCTTTCAGAGTTTCTCTCGCTCTACGATGTCGATGATAGCGGCGGACTCTCACCCGAAGAACTAAAGGCTCTCAGCGCGGACCGCAAGAATAGCAAGAATAGCAAGAATCTCGGGAAACAGCGCGGGAATAGCTCCAAAAACAGCAAAAGTCGCGTCAAGAACCGCTGGGACACCGACGGTGATGGTAAAATATCCCACTCCGAACGCGAAGCCGCCAAATCGGCCATCCGGAACCAGATCGAAGCGCGACGCGCCCTTCGCTTTGACGAAGTTGATAACAATTCCGACGGATTTCTCACCCTCGCTGAATTTAATAGCATCTCCGCAGTGGGTGAGGTTGATGAGGCCCGACCCGGAGTCAGTGAAGAACTTTATTACAATCTCGATCTCGACGATGACGGTAAGGTCAGCAAGCAGGAATTTCTTAGAAAAATCGATTCCCTTCCCGTTGTTGATCCCGCCAAGATCCCCAAGCCCCACCCGAGGCTCAACGATCTCGCTCCGGCTCCCACCCGCTAATTGACAACTCCAGGCAATTTCGCAAATCGTGGTCAGCCCCCTGCATTCCATTATTTATGGGATCACTCTGCTCACTGCTCTCGCAGCCCATGGAAAGACCGGGCTCCTCTACTCAACCGCTTTTGAAAACTTCAACGTCGGCCCCGATCTTTGGAACGGACAACATGGATGGTTCTCAAATAGCTACGCTCAAACCGGTGGGGTCCAGGGAATCGACAACGAAGTTATCGAGGGCCTCGGGAAAAGTTCTTTTCTCGGCTTTCATCAACCCACAGTGGGCTGGAACTATCTCACCCGGCAAATCAACCACGACCCTGTAGGCGAAGGAACTGCCACCATCGAAATCGATACCTTGATTGGATTAGAAGATTCCACTAATGGTAAATACGATTCCTTCTTCGCTACCTTCTACAATACCCAAGGTGACTTTCTGGCGGCCATTCAATTTAGCAACGAACGCGAGAACTTTGGTATTTTCTACGACGATGGCGTCACCGTGCGAAACACCACAGTTCAGTTTCTCCACGGGGAACTTTCCCTCCTCGCAATTTCCATTGATTTTCAAAATAATCTCTGGAGCGCGGACTTTGATGGGATTCCCCTTTTCGAAGGCATTCAATTTACCGCCTCTGGAAAGGCGCGGGATCTCGGCACATTTGCCTACGAATGGATTGTGACAGACCCAGACCCCGCAATGGCCGGAAACAACTGGCTCCTCGTCGCCGATTGCAGTGTATGGGCCATTCCATTCGGAGCTCCCACTGTGGAAACCTCCGTTCTCAGCTTTGACGACGATGGATTTCCCACCCTCCAGTTTAGCGGAGAGATCGGATGGACCTACCAAATTGAATACACTAATTCGCTCGGCGAATGGCTGAGCGATCTCCCCAATTCGACTTTTGTAGCCACCCAACCCGGACAGGTTATCAACTTTACCGACGAAGATCCCAATCGCCCGGCGACACGGTATTACCGCGTCAACCGTCTCGTCACGCCATAAAAGAATCCCGACTCCAAAGAGCCGGGATTTTTGAGACTTTCCGATCGGCCCCCTATGCTTCAGAAAGCGCTGCCACACCTGGAAGAACTTTTCCTTCGAGTAGCTCGAGAGAGGCGCCCCCGCCGGTGGAGATAAAGCTCATCCGGTCAGCAACGCCAAACTTGACCGCGGCAGTCACGGAGTCTCCGCCACCAACAATGCTCAAGGCACCGCTTTCGGCAACCGCTTCGGAAATCTCTTTCGTTCCTTTGGCGAAACAATCTTTCTCGAAAACACCCATTGGACCGTTCCAGAGAATCGTCTTGGCCCCGGCAACGACCGCCTTGAACTCTTCGATCGCGACGTCGCCAATATCGATTCCTTCTTTATCAGAGGGAATAGTCCCACCTTGTCCATAGACTTCGGTATTCCAGGTTTCAGCTCCCTCCTTGAATTCCTTGGTGATCCGGGTGTCTGCGGGGAGAAGAAACTTCACCCCCTTGGCTTCAGCATTCTTCATAATCTCAAGAGCAAGCTCCATCTTATCGTCTTCCACCAGGCTCATCCCCACTTTATAGCCCTGCGCCTTGCGGAAGGTGTAGGCCATTGCTCCACCAATAAGAATAGTGTCAGCCTTTTCAAGGAGCGCATTGATCACCTCAATCTTATCACTCACTTTGGCTCCGCCCATGATCACGACAAAGGGACTCTCAGCATTCGCAAGCTTTCCCTCCAAGAACTCAAGTTCACGCTCGATGAGGAGCCCCATGGCACTCTGTGTCACATGGTGGGTCACCCCTTCAGTCGAAGCATGAGCCCTGTGTGCCGTTCCAAAGGCATCGTTGACGAAGATTTCAGCGTTTCCAGCAAGCGACTTTGCAAAATTGGCGTCGTTCTTTTTTTCCTCGCTGTAATATCGGGTATTTTCCAGAAGAAGTAATTCGCCATCAGCAAGCCCGGCACGGAGTGCCTCTGCATCGTCTCCGATACAATCACTGGCGAATTTCACGTCACATCCCAGTGCTTCGGTCAGGCGAGCAGCCACAGGCTTTAGCGAATACTTCTCCTCGCGATCGGCGGAAGGACGTCCCATGTGGGAACACAGAACTAATTTGGCCCCCGCATCCCGCAATTGCTCGATCGTGGGAAGAGCAGCACGGATGCGGGTGTCATCCGTAATCAAAAGGCTGTCATTGAGAGGAACATTGAAGTCAGCTCGCATGAGAACCTCCTTACCAGCGACATCAACATCTCGAATTGTTAATTTACTCATATTTGTGCACACCTCCCGTGCCGTAGACACGCCCTCCTGTCAAGGATACGGAGACACCAGTTTCTCAGTTCTGATCCTTCCCATCAGTCTACAAAAAACACCCGCCTTCCTCAGAAGACGGGTGTGAAAACGAAAAGAAAAAGATTCGTGTTGCGTGCTGAAGTCGGACTAGCGACGACGACGTGCGAGGAGTCCCAGTCCAGCAATCAAGCTAAGAAGCCCGGTTGATGGCTCAGGGATGACACCGCCAACATCAAAGGTGATTCCTTGGTTGAATCCTGCAAACGGAGCAGGAAGAGTGCTTGTATCAGCAGCTACGGGATTAGTATTTCCGAATGCCACGTCATCAGTGGTAAGAAGGCGACCCAAGTCAACACTTGCGTTACCAGCACCATCCTGAGTTGGAAATGCACGACCGAGGTCAAAAACCAGAGCCTGAACTCCAGCAGCTGCATTGTATGTCACCAGGGCATAAAGTGGAGCATTAGCATTTGCGTTCCCACTATCAGACTCAACAGTGCCGTTGAACAATCCGTTGATACTCAAAGCCCCATCTGCACCTGACTGTGTGAACGCATCAATCACAGCTTGGTCGTCTGTTACTGTGTCCAAACCCGAGAGACCATCTGCAAAGGCATTCTCGAAAGTTCCAACCGCCCAACTTGACAATGAGTTGTCAATAGGAGTTCCAGTGTTATCAACAATTGGATTTCCAGC
>ERZ1048068.1723-NODE-1723-length-16502-cov-4.275005_pt1 | contig 16502 bp, 16 predicted proteins | sample MGYA00383098_ERZ1048068 | MGnify/ENA primary metagenome ERZ1048068 (study PRJEB29581, sample SAMEA5548368) | metagenome | biome: marine; feature: coastal; material: water | depth 1 m | study: Short-term variability in the microbial, nano- and picoplankton... | reverse complement strand
TTACAAAAATCATCGAGCATTTGGACATAATGCTCATCATTCAGCGATCAAATCTGATTGTTAAAATACTCCGATCTTAACTTTTAATTGGCTCGAACTATACCCCAATCGGTTTATACTGCTCTCACATTTGTTTCCACAACTTTACATCAGTCCATTGAAATTTAAATTTTAAATTGATACTTCGTTTTGTAATCTCGAAACTGTCTAAAATACTTATGAAAAAATCGAGGCTAGATATCCCGTGACCGATAGTAAGAAACACCCAAAATTAAAGACACATCTTTTAATATTTATTTTAGCTATACTCGGCGTACCAAGAGCAATTTTTGCACAAGAACTACTATTTCGAAATTTTGAGAAAATACACATAGGTGATGAGAATATAAGTGGGTGGCCGAATGTATATGGATCATGCGTTAATTTACCATTAGGGCCAATTAATAACGGCGATAAGATTGAGATCATCTATATCCCTTACGGCCTTGAAAATGCTTTTATAAGATTTGGGGCCACAGAATTGAGGTTAGCGCCGCAGGTGCCAAATCATGGTCAAAAACGGCCTAACTATTGGGGTAGTATGAACCGTGTAGCTATCACTTCTAATGAGAATATGCTCAGTGGATTTCTAGACATTTGTTCTGACAATGTAAAAATTGGAAGTGGTCAAGTTGACTACGATGATTTTATGATTTCCTCTATTACTGTTTCTCGAACCAAACAAAATGGTGGCCAGTCGGATAGCCTGTCAGACATTCAGAAAATACAATATTTTTTCGACGGCGCCCTTGGTATTGATGCAGAACACATACAGGTATCTCTCTTAGAGGCAGGCCTTTATGCTGGAGATATCGATGGAGTTTGGAATGTAGAGACACGACAGGCCTTTGTGGATGCCTTGGATTGGATGTACAGTCGTGCTGGCAAAGTGGATTTATCCAATGAACGAGCGTTTTATAAATTTGTTTCTGCAACCAGAGATATTTTTTTCGATGAAGATAGTGGCCTAGCTCGATGGCCAACTGGCAACTCATATTTGCTCAGCGTCATGGCCCATCAAGATTTATATGTTGCCCGCAAAAATGCTCAAATGTTAGATCAGAGATTAACAACCCATGGCTATCCAAATAGGGCGAGAACTATGTTTACAACAAGTGGTTGGTATGTGGTTACCGCTGGCATGTATTCAAAATTCGGATGCGAACAGAAAGCTAACCTATTCAAGAGAGAGGGATTGATAGCAAGCGACAGTTATTGTGCCCCAGAGAATAAGTTTATGTGGGGTGACTAAACACAATAAAAGCAACTATCACGCCGACCCAAAAGAAGAAGTAATGCTGGCGTGGACGCCGGTTATAGTTAAGCGCTATTTATCACCACAGTATTTGAATGCCTGCGGCTGCAGTAATTTCATTGTGGTTAGTCCTTACTTTAAATCGCAGCACTCAAGCTGACGAGACTACCGTTAAAGATCACCTGATTACAAAGTTATGCCTTTGAAAGCTATTTATATTTGTGGCTTATTCAAATACTAAACGAATTATGCTTCGAACATGGCGCTGCAGTTGAAGTTTCATTGGTAGGGAAAGCGAGATTACCAGCTATGATTGAATTTAGGATTAATTAAATGAGTTCGACTTCCAAGTCTTCCTCGGTGAAAAATCATTGGAAGTCATTCGTTACATCGCTTCTTACACCAAGCATTCTTTTTCGAAACATGTCGGCTGCAGCAGTTCTGGCTGTTCTTAATGTTGCGACAGCCGTATCAATCGGTACGCTTATTTTTTCGGGGCCGCTCAAATCTTTTGTGTCTCTTGGAATTGGGCTTTTCCTTATTGCAACAGCTGTCGCTGGCCTGATTATACCAGCAACTAGCGGGTATAAAGGGCTGATTGCTGCACCGCGATCGGGCCAAGCTCCAGTTTTTGCTGTGATGGCAGCAACAATTGCTCTTAGTATGCAAGGGCAACCTAACGAGACTATTGCGGTTACAGTAGTTGCGGCGATCCTGGTGACAACGCTGATTGTTGGCATTTTCATGTTTACAATTGGCCTTGCGAAGATGGGTACCTTGGTCCGCTATATTCCGTATCCAGTTGTAGCCGGTTTTTTTGCTGGCCTTGGTTATTTGCTTACCAAAGGTGGTATAACAGTTGCCGCTGGGCCTCTGGCCGACATCACTAGCCTTACGTCGTTTCTTACGGCTGAAGTGACCATACATTTGCTGCCGGCTGTGTTATTCGGGGTAGTTCTACTTTTGATGGAGCAACGTTTTAGCCACTGGCTACTTTTCCCAACCATCCTTGCAGCGGGTATAGGGCTTTTTTATTTTATTTTGTTTGCGACAGGCACGTCAATTGAAACAGCGACCCAAAATGGCTGGGTGAGTGCCTTTGACAAATCAACCGCAAGTTTCTTTCCAGTCTTTTCTCTTGGCCAGGTGCCTGCTGTAGATTGGAGTGTAGTCGCCCAACAATTTAGTACGGTAATCGTATTGTGTATTCTCAGTGTGATTATGCTGCTTCTCGACATCTCAGGTGTAGAGATTGTCATCAATCGTGATCTTGACCCAAACCGCGAATTAAGGACAGCTGGTCTATCAAATATGATTGGAGCCTTTGCAGTCAGCCCACTCAGTTTTGGTGTTGCTGCAGACACGGCAGTTGCTCACAAACTTGGTGGTGACCGGTTCATAATGATAGTAATCTATACAGCATTAATTTTGACGGTTGTTGCCGTAGGACCAGCCCCCATATCGCTTATCCCATCAGCAATAGTTGGCGGGTTTCTAATATACATTGGACTCAACTTTTTAATTGAGTGGATTTGGAAAAAGCGGAGTGAGTTACCGTTCACAGATATACTAGTTATTTTTATCATTCTTGCGGGAGTGGCAGTTCTTGGTATCTTAGAAGGCGTGGCAATTGGTATCTTTATGGCTACAGTGCTATTTGTTCATAGTTACAGTCAGCTCAGCGTTGTAAAGTCCGCCATGGACGGTGCAGAACATGTCAGTAATATTGATCGTCACAAAAATGAACAGGCTTATTTGGATCAGCACGGCGAGTTGATTCAAATATTTGTTCTTCAAGGGTTTGTATTCTTTGGTTCTGCAAACCAGCTACTTGAGAAGATAAAGCTAGTTATTAATGGTGATAGGGCAAACAAACGCTTCTTAGTCATTGATTTCAATCATGTAGACGGAGTTGACTCTTCCGTTACCAACAGTTTCGCCAAGCTAATGAAAATTTGCATTCGGGAAAATATTACCCTTTGTCTGACAGGAAAAAACACAACAATAATTGAAAGGATTGTCAACGTTGGAAAAGAATTAAAACTTTCGACCAATGTTTTACAGATATTTCGGGAATTGGATGAAGCAATTGGATGGTGTGAGGATCAAATACTGTTAAAATTTACAGCTGGCAATTCTTCTAACCAAGTCATGAACACTGACGAACTGCTGAATGATCTGATCGAAGATGACGAAGCTGTTGCAACGATAGTAAAGTACTTTAAAAAAGAAACAATCTCGGAGGGAGAGGTTCTTTTCAAACAAGGTGACACCGGCAATTCACTGTACCTCATTTTAGGTGGGGCAATCTCTATTGTCATCAACCTACCTGATGGGCATTCTGTCACTGTTCGCACAATGCGCGCAGGCTCCATATTAGGTGAGATGGCGGTCTACACTGGTGCTCCTCGAACCGCCTCCGCCGTGGCGCGGAGGGACAGTGTTTTGTTCAAATTGTCGACCAAGGATTATCAAAGTCTTGTACTAAGCCACCCCTCGGAGGCACACCTATTTTCAACCTGCATAATAAAAATTATGGCTGAACGGCTGGCACGATCTAACAAATCTGTCTTGGCGCTAGCACGGTAGCTGTGTTCAGTCGGGTCGGTTTGAAATTGTTCCTCACAAGCAATCTAAAAATCCATTAGGAAACTTGCCGAGTTACTGTGGCTTGTTTTTGAACGCCAAAGTAATTGGCATAACCGTGATCCTCACAGTATCTTTACAGAAGGGGATGAGTAAGTCCGCCCAATATGCCGAAGATCGGCTATAATAGTCCAGAATAATGCAATACATACTGTTTTTCAGATAACGAACATGAAAGCAGCAGTTTCGTCAAAATGATCACTCTTTGGACGAACATCACATGCGTAACTTCTGGTGAAATGCACTTTTACCCCCAAAAAGGAGGCCAATTAACTGCTTAAATGCTAGAAAGTGATTAGGGTAATATTTGGGGTCAAAAGCAAAAAATATTAAATAAGCATTTAATTTGTATGCCTTTACTTAAATTTATGGTGCGGCCGGCGAGACTCGAACTCGCACGAGTGTTACCTCACAGCGACCTCAACGCTGCGCGTCTACCAATTCCGCCACGGCCGCATGCCCCAACACATTCGGAATGTTTAGCGATGAAAGTCTCCAATGCCAATAGGCGCTTAAAAGAAAATTCGAGCGTTGAGAATATTTAAAAGTTTTCAACGCTTCAAATTATTCTTTGATATTCTATTCGCTTACGATACCAAAAGCTGGAAGGGATGCCGCCTGTGGTTGCGTGTTTGCCGGAGCAATACTTCCCGTACTAATACCCAGCGACATGGAAGCTTTACGCAACAGTTCCGTACGCTCAGGTTGCCCAGGTGCAAAAACAGCAGGTGAACCTGCGTCCAGCGCGCTTAAGGCATCCGCATACCAAAAACGAGCAGCATCAATTTGTCTTGTGGTACCAAAACCTTGCGCCAAATGATGCCCTATCAATTCAGCATAAACGCGATCACCAGTAGCATAGAGAAGTAAAGCAGATCCCAGAGCAACATTCATATCATCAATACGGTATCCAACACCCAAACAAATTTGAGCTGTAACCTGTAGTTGTGACAGCGGCATACCTGTAGACGGTAAAAATGCTACAACATCTTGTGTAACAGAAGCTAAAGGCTTCATAGGTAAAGATGCCACAAATGGCTGCATAACTGGTCCAAACTGCTTGCACTGTTCAACAACTTGATCCGACGTTACAGCCTGAACTTTTGTTATCAGGTTTTCACTATTAGATATCGCATAGGTTCGCGCCAAACAAAACTGCTCGTTAAGCGCGGCATTCGGATCTGTCATTGTAGCAGCAGTTTTAAAACCGCCATTAGTATTGGTGATTAAAGAGATCATGTTGCAATGGGCAGTTAAAGATGGACCTGATCCATTATCTAAGAAATTAGGCAACGCTGAAGTTGACGTCACTTCGGGCTCTACTGCCGCCGGAGCCGGTGCAGCAGCCACAGTCACATTGGCAGCAGGAGCAGTTGTTGCTCCAGCCATTTCAGAACGATACAACTTTAGAAGTCCGCGGGTACCATCAGGATGTTGGGCCGCTTGTTGCGTTGTACTGTAGCCGCCAGCCTGCGCTCGATTGAAAGATGAAAATAAAAGGGTTTGCTCAAATGGAGTTAATTGGCCAGTGATCGGGTAGCCAAGATATGCTTGGTAGGAGGAAACAGCATTACGTGACCGACGACCTAACTGCCCATCAACCTTTCCAGCATCAAATCCAAAATAATTAAGTGATGCTTGTATCTGGCGACCTTCGTTAGTCGCCGGAACACTGGGTTTGACAGAGCGCTGCGTCGTGCTTTGTCTTGTTGCCGCTGCTTTTTTACGTTGATTTTCTTTGGTAATAGCGTGACCAACAAGACCACCAATTAAAGCTCCTGCGGCGAAAGCTCCTGCTTTGTCTGCGTGTGCCCTCTCAACAGGCATAAGTGAAAGTGATAACACCACCGTTGTCGCTGTAATGATCTTGGAAAACATGATTTAACTCCTTATTAGAAAATAAAATAAGCTGTTTGTTTACTATTTGCCAAGTTTTTAATGTAAATATTTATAAGAGGCGAAAACATGCTGATAAATTCATATTTGAAAAATCGTTTTTGCGAGCAAAGAGAAACTGCAGAAACAAACACCTCAGGTAAACTGCTACTTTACCGTTATAAAATACTAGATAATAAATCCAAGTTAAAAAAATCCAATGGTTGAATGGATAACCACGCCTGGCATGACAGATTATCGCGAGGCAGAGGCGTGGATGGATGCTCGCGCCACAGCAATCGCTGCAGGACAGGCCGATGAGTGTGTTTGGTTGCTCGAACATCCCGCGCTTTATACCGCCGGCACCTCGGCTAAAATTGCTGATCTAAAAGAACCTGACAAGTTTAAGGTTTATCAAACGCGGCGTGGAGGACAGTATACATATCACGGTCCTGGCCAGCGCATTGCATATACGATGCTGAACGTTGGTGAACGAGGGCATGATGTGAGAAAATTCATATTATCTTTAGAGAAATGGGTAATTGCGACATTGGAAACTTTCAATGTGCAAGGCGTAATACGTGAAGACCGCGTCGGGGTCTGGGTAACACGTCCGGAACGACCATGTTTACCGGATGGTAAGATCCCTGAGGATAAAATTGCGGCAATCGGCATTCGATTACGAAAATGGGTAAGCTTCCACGGACTTTCTATAAATGTTGAACCTGATTTAAGTCATTTTGATGGTATTGTGCCCTGCGGAATCCAAGGCCATGGTGTAACAAGCCTTGTTGATTTGGGCCTACCAGTTACAATGAATGACTTGGATGTAGCACTAAAGATTTGTTTTAACGACGTATTCACCAAACCGCAGTAAGCAATGCAGGCATACAAACTCTTCAGTTAAATGCATGAAAAATATCAAAAGATTTAAATACAAAATGATTTTAAAAACTTGTCGTAGTAATATTCGAAAAGCAGAAAGTTAATTTTTCGCGGTGGAGGTTACCTGTAACAAGTTTAAACAACCTACGCCTTGGCAGACTTTGTATTATTTCGGCATAGCAAAAACGGTAAACTCAAAATCGCACACGCGACAATTCATCCCGCAAAAGATGCTAATCTGCCATTGATGCAGCGGAGCCAAATAGCTAGAACACTTAAGAACGGTGCAGGCGATTTTTTCTTTTGCACGATAAAAATTTTAAAGCAGGAGGCATCGCATGGCCGACGCAGCCATTCACGGACACGATCATGAAGATAATCGCGGATTTTTTACCCGCTGGTTTATGTCTACGAACCATAAAGACATTGGTATATTATATTTAGTCGTATCCGCCTTAGTCGGTTTCGTTTCTGTGGCATTTACCGTTTACATGCGCCTCGAACTTATGGATCCTGGTGTCCAGTATATGTGTATGGAAGGCGCACGGCTAACAGCCGCCGCAATCGGTGAGTGTACGCCAAACGGACATTTATGGAATGTTCTGATTACAGGGCACGGCATTCTAATGATGTTTTTTGTTGTTATTCCAGCGCTATTTGGTGGTTTTGGAAACTACTTTATGCCACTTCAAATTGGTGCTCCCGATATGGCATTCCCACGAATGAATAACTTGTCCTTTTGGATGTATGTTGCTGGTACCACACTCGCGATTTGTTCGGTTTTGGCGCCTGGGGGCAACGGTCAACTGGGATCAGGCGTAGGATGGGTTCTGTACCCGCCCCTGTCCACCAACGAAGCCGGAATGTCTATGGATTTAGCTATTTTCGCAGTACACGTATCCGGCGCAAGCTCAATTCTGGGCGCTATCAACATGATTACGACGTTTCTAAACATGCGCGCTCCAGGAATGTCATTGTTCAAAGTGCCTTTGTTTAGTTGGTCAATTTTCATAACTAGTTGGCTTATTCTTCTGTCATTACCAGTTTTAGCCGGAGCTATCACTATGCTTTTGATGGACAGAAATTTTGGCTTTACGTTTTTTGACCCCGCAGGTGGTGGTGATCCAGTTCTTTATCAACACATTCTTTGGTTCTTTGGTCATCCAGAGGTTTACATTATTATTCTACCAGGTTTCGGCATCATTAGCCACGTGATTGCAACTTTTTCACGTAAACCTATTTTCGGCTATCTGCCGATGGTGTGGGCTATCATAGCAATTGGAGCATTAGGTTTTGTTGTATGGGCTCACCACATGTATACAGTTGGGATGTCAATTAACCAGCAAGCCTATTTTATGTTGGCAACTATGGTCATTGCCGTCCCCACTGGAGTGAAGGTCTTTAGTTGGATTGCTACCATGTGGGGCGGATCAGTTGAATTGAAAACACCTATGCTTTGGGCATTTGGGTTCCTGTTTTTGTTTACCGTAGGTGGCGTAACAGGCATTGTTCTTAGCCAAGCAGCAGTAGACCGGTATTATCACGACACATATTACGTGGTTGCGCATTTCCACTATGTTATGTCCCTTGGTGCTGTTTTTGCCATCTTTGCCGGTGTTTACTTTTACTTTCCAAAAATGACAGGCCGTATGTATCCTGAATGGGCGGGAAAGTTACACTTTTGGGCGATGTTTATTGGTGCAAATTTGACGTTTTTCCCTCAACACTTTCTAGGCCGTCAAGGGATGCCTCGTCGTTACATCGACTATCCGGAAGCTTTTGCATACTGGAATGTATGGTCATCATGGGGAGCTTTTCTCAGCTTTGCATCGTTCTTATTTTTCTTTGGTATTATTGCTTGGTCATTACTGCGTGGTGCAAAGTCTACTGAAGCTAACCCTTGGAACGAGTATGCGGACACATTGGAGTGGACACTGCCTAGCCCACCACCAGAGCACACTTTCGAAATCCTGCCAAAGCAGGAAGAGTGGGATAAGCAGCACTCACACTAAACAACCAAGTAGTGGTTCTTATTAAAAAGCTTCGACCTTAGTCGGAGCTTTTATTCTTTATAAAGTTGACTATACTGATGGGTTATTCAGTCACTAAAATACATTTTTTAATTTAGCGCCTTTGTTGTTCAGTAACGGTCAAAACATTTTAGCAGCTCATAAATGGCTGCCAGAACCCGCGACAACCTGCCAATAGACAGTCCTTTTGGTTCGACTATATCAACAGGTATGCCCTACCAATGGACTAATCACGATAACGCGGACGTGCAAGAGCTACAGCTTTGGCCTCATAACTCTTTATCTAAACACGGCTTTGTCGCTTTTGTGCTAATAACATTTATCTTAATACTCATTCCAGCATTTCCATTGTTGGGAAGCGCAGTTTTATGGGGCTTATTACCATTTCTATTGCTGGCTGTTTGGGGCATATACTTTGCACTCAAACAAAACCAACAATCTCGTCAGATTTTTGAAAAGTTAACTCTCTCATTAGATGAAACGCACCTAGCGCGGACCGACGCAAATGGAAAAATTCGGGAGTGGGTTTGTAATAGGTATTGGACACAAGTTACTAAATACGATGATCAGGGTCCACTGCCGCATTATGTTACACTCAAAGGCAAAGGCCGCGAAGTTGAGATTGGTGCATTTCTGACAGAAGAAGAACGAATTGCTGTCTATCATGAGCTATTAGAAGCATTAAGGCGTCAATGATGTGTGACTATGTAATTATTTGAAATGTGGCAAAAGTAGTTGAACGAGCAAAATTTTGAAGTTAATTTTACGCCTTAAGGACAATTTGTTTCGCTTAATCACAACGAGTATGTGTCGTTTAATATTTGATAATAAATTAATTACTGATTTTTTTTTGAAAAAATATTACTTACGACTTTAGTTAAATGCTATGAGCAAAGGCGTTTTTTAACTAAAGGCCCAACAGAGCCAAAGTCCATCTGTCCAGCATATTTTGCCTTGAGAAGACCCATAACTTTCCCCATATCCCGAATTCCTTCGGCTCTAGCTTCGATAATGGCGTTTTCGACAGCCTTAATGGATGCAGCTTCACCCAATTGTTTTGGTAAAAACTCTTCAATAACTCGAATTTCTTCCAGCTCTCGCTCAGAAAGATCTAATCGGCCGGCCTCTTCGTAAGTTCCTGCACTTTCAACTCGCTGTTTGGTCATTTTTCCAAGGATAGCCAATACTTCATTTTCACTCACACCTGCTTCCTGCCCCGCTGCGCGAGCATCTATATCTTTATCTTTAATCGCAGCATTTATTAATCGCAGTGTCGACAACCGGGCTGCATCTTTATCTTTCATCGCCTGCTTAAGAGCAGTAGAAATCTTAGTACGCAATTCCATTTGAACTCCACCCTATGGGCAATGTGTAAGTTTGCCACGATACGCCAACCCAAAGGTTGAAGCAAGAGCAGATGAAGCTTCTAAGCTGCTGAAATAGTGGTGTTCTATAAATTACTAATCTTCCTTGACCCCACTTAGCTTGGCGCATAGTTTCTGCGCAAATGTCGTCTCTCCTCGCTTCACTGCACTGCACCGCGAAAAGATTTGCCCATGAATACTCTTTCCTCGACCAAACCAACTGCCTGTCTTGCTTTAGCAGACGGAACACTATTTTTTGGGGCTGGCTTTGGCTCTAAGGGCCAAACACAAGCAGAACTTTGCTTCAATACTTCTATGACGGGTTATCAAGAAATCATGACAGATCCCTCATATGCTGGCCAGATTGTAACCTTCACCTTTCCACATATAGGCAATGTAGGCGTAAACCCTGAAGATGATGAAACGGCAGATCCTGTTGCGTCTGGCATGGTTGTAAAGTGGCTACCAACAGATCCATCTAATTGGAGGTCAGCACAAAATTTATCGGACTGGTTGTCTACACGAGGACGTATCGCAATCGGAGGAATTGATACACGACGCCTAACCCGTGCAATTCGGCAGTCCGGAGCGCCCCACGCAGCATTAGCCCACGATCCAGACGGAAATATTGATGTAGAATCCTTGCTACAGGCAGCACGCAACTTTGCGGGTCTGGAAGGGATGGATTTGGCACAAGAAGTAACTTGCGCCCAATCATATCGCTGGAATGAGAAGAGATGGGCTTGGCCTGACGGATATAAACCCTTGACTGAGGCAGCTCACAAGGTTGTCGCAGTTGACTTTGGGGTCAAGCATAACATATTGAGATGCCTTGCTTCCGCAGGCTGTGATGTCACAGTTTTACCTGCGACAGCTTCTGCCGATGATATAATGGCCCACTCCCCAGATGGAGTTTTTCTATCAAATGGGCCGGGTGATCCCGCGGCAACTGGAGCATATGCTGTACCAATGATCAAAGACATTTTAAGTGAGGATTTTCCTATATTTGGAATTTGTTTGGGCCATCAAATGCTAGCATTGGCATTGGGAGCTAAAACAATCAAAATGAACCATGGTCATCATGGAGCCAATCACCCAGTCAAAGACTTAGAAACGGGGAAAGTAGAAATTACATCCATGAATCATGGCTTTGCAGTAGACGGTCAAAGCCTACCGAATAATGTTTTAGAAACTCACAAATCTCTCTTTGATGGCTCAAACTGTGGAATAAAATTGCAGGGAAAACCGATTTTCTCAGTTCAATATCATCCTGAGGCCAGTCCTGGCCCCCAAGACAGCTACTATCTGTTTGAACGTTTTGCGGAGGCTATGCGTGAAAGAAAAAATTAATTTGATAGCTTTTGAAAACGTTTTGGATGTCTAAATTGATGGCTGGTAAAAACGAGTTTTCTCGTCATCTTCATGCTGGTTTAATATAGAATTGAAATCTCTGTGGCTCCACATCGCCTTCACCTATACTGAAATTTTTCACAGTCTGGAGGCCATTTTGACGTGCATTTCATTATAAGAGTATTAGGACTTTTCTGGAAATCACTATCTTGTTAAAAGCACAAGATCCAATACTAAAAAGTTCTCAAATTCAGTCTTTCTCCTTGCGGATATCCGCATCTTGTTTCAAACGCGTCATGAAAGCTACGGAGATATGGTCTCGAAGTGCTTTTCCTGCCGCTGCTTCATCATTGGCTTCAATCGCGGTTACAATTGCATCATGCTCTGCTTGCGCAATTTTTGTTCGCCCTGTAGCTGTCAAGGAGGTTGTGGTCATTAACGCCATAGTGCGATGCACAAGATCCAGTTGTTGCACCAAGTATCTATTATGAGACGCCAAATGTAATTGCTTATGAAACCGTTTGGGTTACCGATTAGTTTATTATCTTCTTCTACCATTTCGCGTAGAATTCGAACCTCCTCCGTTGTGGCGTGGCGAGCGGCTAAGGATGCGGCTAGCCCTTCCAATTCACGACGTACAATATAGAGTTCAGACATTTGGTTATGATCTAGTGAAGCTACTATTAAACTGCGACCGTCGCGCTCCAACAGTGACTGCGTCTCCAAACGCTGTAATGCCTCACGCACTGGCGTCCGCGATACCCCTAACCGTTCAGCAAGTTCATTTTCAACCAGCCTATCACCTGGACGATATGTACCAAAATCGATCGCATCTAGGATTAATGAATATGCATCAGTCTGTTGGAATCGTGGAGATGCCATTGAAACCTCAATTTTAATTTATACCAATATTCTAGAGCGGTCGGGCGATGACGCGCAACCCCAAGCCCTTGCGGATAATCAATCACGACCGTATTAAAATGTTTATGCAAAATTCTTCATTTTCTAATATCAAATCTTGGGTTTTTGACCTCGATAATACTTTGTATCACCCGTCAGCGCGCCTCTTCGATCAAATCGAGGTGCGAATGACGCGTTATGTTATGAATTCATTAGGCGTGGCATATACTGAAGCAAATCGACTGCGGGTACACTATTGGAAAACCTACGGCACCACTCTTGCTGGGCTGATGCGCGAACATCATATAGACCCAGCGCCCTATTTAAACGATGTGCATGACATCTCTCTTAATCATTTAACACCAGATCCTGAACTTGCATCACTAATCAATACCCTGCCAGGCCGCAGAATTGTTTACACAAATGGCTGTGCTCCTTACGCTGAGCGAGTATTAGCAGCTCGTGGACTTTCTTGTGTTTTTGATGCTGTTTATGGTGTTGAAAATGCAAAGTTCCTACCAAAGCCGGAAGCGGCAGCCTTTAAGGAAATTTTTACTCAAGATAATCTAGACTCCAGTAAAGGTGCAATGTTTGAAGATGAACCACGAAATTTAATAGCACCTCATTCCATGGGAATGAAAACAATACACGTGGCTGATAATCCTTTTCCTGCTAATCATATCCACCATCACACGAATGATCTAACCAGATTTTTAATGAACCTTCAGATTTAGGACATGATGCCGCTTTGGCCTTTTGTGCGAGCGTTCTATAATCAGTAATCTCGGAGGTTATTAATGACAACAACATCAATTTGCGACATATTCATCTCTGGTGGTGGTATTGCCGGTCTGACAGCAGCAGCTGTCTTTGGTACGGCAGGCTTTGATGTTATTTGCGTTGATCCAACACCTCCCATTACAGAGAGTGACACAATTGGGGCTGACATGCGTACCACCGCGCTATTACAACCAGCCCGGGCAATGCTCATGGCTGCAGGTATTTGGGAACCACTAGAACCATTTTCTGCAGCTCTTGAAACTATGCGGATAGTTGACGCAGGCAGACCGAATGGTAGGCTACGCGACATGAAAGAATTCAGAGCCTCAGACCTTTCTGAATTACCGTTTGGTTGGAACTTCCCTAATTGGCGACTAAAACGCGAATTAGTAAACAGACTGCAAACATTGAGAAATGTAAATTTTAGAACTGGAGTTGGGGCACAAAGCCTATTTACTCGTACAGCGGAGGCTCGTGTTGGGCTGACAGATGGGAGCACAACACTTACTAAACTTGTTATCGCAGCAGACGGACGTGCTTCACCCTTGCGCGAAGCTGCTGGCATTCCAGTCCACACGACAAGGTATGGTCAAAAGGCTTTAGCTTTCGTCGTCACTCACCCAGTGCCCCACGAAAACGTATCAACTGAAATTCATAAAACTGGCGGGCCATTCACTTTGGTGCCCTTACCTAACTACGACGGGACACCCTCGTCCGCAGTAGTATGGATGGATGACGGATCAGCAAGCCTGTCTCGATATGAAATGCCAGTTGATAAATTTGAAGCTGAGATAACAGCTCGCAGTTGCGAACTTTATGGACCACTAACGCTAAAATCAAAACGTTCAATTTGGCCAATAATAAGCCAAAGAGCTGAACGCCTGAATGGAGTACGTCTCGCTTTACTTGCAGAGGCTGCACATGTCGTGCCCCCAATTGGCGCACAAGGCTTAAACATGAGCCTGTCGGACACCCAAGAATTACTAAATTTGGCAAAGTTGCGGCCAGAAGGTTTAGGCGACGCTACCATGTTAGACCAATACCATAAAACGCGCAGCAAAGACATTCGTTTGCGCTTAGCAGGAATTGATATACTTAATCGCACCAGTCAGTTGAAATCAGCGTTTTTAAGAGATGCCCGGTCATTTGGACTCAAGACGTTACATGAAATCAGACCAGTACGCCACAAGCTAATGCGCTTGGGTCTTGGCGTCTGAAAACGCAATAGCGAAGATAGTAGTAAATATTGGTTAAAGCACTTTATCCACGACCCTGCTCAACCGAGCTAATGTTCCGGGAACGTCATAAAGCTTATCCAAACCAAATAAACCTATCCGAAAGGTCCGAAAATCTGCGGGCTCATCACATTGCAATGGCACACCTGCAGCAATCTGCATTCCTTCCTCAGCAAAGCTTTTACCGGTCTGAATCTCTGGATCCGAAGTGTAATTTACTACCACTGCGGGTGCACCAAAACCGTTAGCAGCAACCGAAACGATATTTTTTTCGGCAAGCATTTCGCGCACTGCATCACCCAAAACCCATTGAGCTTTTTTAAGGAGATCAAAGCCGTAATTTCTAGCTTCTAACATCGTATCACGAAAATCGCGCAATGCATCTGTTGGCATAGTCGCATGATAGGCATGCCCACCATTTTCATAGGCTTGCATGATTTGATACCATTTCTTTAGATCTGCTGCGAAACTGTCAGAAGTAGTTTCTTCCATGCGGGCCAAGGCACGATTGGAAAGCATTACAAGTCCCGCACACGGCGATGCGCTCCATCCCTTCTGTGGCGCAGAAATCAAAACATCAATGCCCAATGAACGCATATCTACCCAAGCACACCCGGAAGCTACACAATCTAAAACTATCAGTGCCCCTACTTCATGCGCTGCGGATGCCATAGCCGCAATATAATCATCTGGCAAAATCACACCAGCGCTAGTTTCCACATGCGGAGCGAACACTATGTCTGGTTTTTGATCTCGGATTGTGTCCACCACCTCTTTAATAGGTGCAGGAGCAAAAGGAGATACGGAAATGTTACCTATTTGTCTTGCTTTAAGAACGGTTGTGGACTTTGTAAGATTTCCAGCCTCAAAAATCTGGCTCCATCGGTAGCTAAACCACCCGTTACGGACAACCAGAACATTGGCATTTAGTCCAAATTGCCGCGCCACTGCTTCCATACCGAAGGTTCCACCACCAGGAATGACTGCAACAGCGTCAGCGGAGTAAACATCTTTCAACATGCCTGAAATATCATTCATAACTGCCTGAAACACGCGGCTCATATGATTGAGTGAACGATCATTAAAAACGACTGAAAATTCTTCAAGCCCCTCAGGGTCAACAGTATCAAGCAGAGCTGCCATAGCGAATCTTTCTTTATTGTATACACATACAATAGCGGCAAATAGCAACCTCAGCAAAGGCTTGTTAAGTCGCACCCAAACTAAGATATTTTTAGTATTTAATGAAAATTTGTAAAACTCAGGACCGACTTTGGCCAATAGGTCCAGACAAGCGCTCTTCAGACAGCAAAACGTTTGCCTCAACCGCACCAGCTCCCGGTAAAGTCATTATTCGCCGACGCAAAACACGTTCAAAATCAGGTAAGTCACGTGCAACAACCCGCAAACGGTAATCATATAAGCCCAGCACGTGCTCAACTGTCTGAACTTCTGGAATAGCAGTCACGGCCCGCTCAAAGTCCTCCAGGCCAACACCTCCCTTCAGCGCAAGTTTCACCCCAAGAAATACCGTTACACCAAAACCCAGTTTGTTTGCGTCCAGCCGCAACTTAAGCCCACGTATTGCTCGTTTGTCCCGCAATCGTTTAATACGCCGCCAAGCTGCCGGTTGAGACAGTCCGCACACACGCCCAATTGCCCCTGCGCCCTGAGTACCATCCTCAGACAGCAGACGAAGGATAGCAAAATCAATGTCGTCCAAATCAATCATAATGGTAACACTTCGTCATTCTTAATCTGAGCAACTTGCATCAATGCTTCAATATCAGAAATATGCGGCAAGCTGAGAACGCGACTACGATAAAGGTTCTGATAATGTGCCATATCACGGGCAATCACTGACAAACGAACATCTACACGTCCCAAAAAAGTTTGGATTTCAATTACTTCAGGTATGTCACGGGCTTCAGTAATAAAATTTTCGAAAGCGCGCGGTTGCGTTTTGTCCAAAGTAACACGCAAGGAAACTTCTACAGCATATCCTAAAGCCACCCAGTCCACGACTGCCTGAACGCCCTGAACAATTCCCTCGTCTCGCAGTCTAGCTTGTCGCCTCCCTAATTTCCCCAAGCTAACACCCGCCCGCTTAGCTAATTCGGCAGGAGTCAAAGTGGGATCAAAC
>ERZ1048068.1721-NODE-1721-length-16517-cov-5.088203_pt1 | contig 16517 bp, 10 predicted proteins | sample MGYA00383098_ERZ1048068 | MGnify/ENA primary metagenome ERZ1048068 (study PRJEB29581, sample SAMEA5548368) | metagenome | biome: marine; feature: coastal; material: water | depth 1 m | study: Short-term variability in the microbial, nano- and picoplankton... | reverse complement strand
GGATTTAATCAGGCCAGCTTTCAACAGAAAGCGGCCAACTTATAACACGCTTTTAATCTAAACAAGCAACTCCACTTTGCGGGGTATGCCCGCAACATCGACAAACACAGAATTAAGCGGGATAGGTCCCGCTTCCGGCTCAGCAAACAGTGGTATTTGTGATGGGCCAACACCAAGGCCGCAACTCATGCGAAGTTGCGGCCTCTTTTATTGGCGGCTATTTATTGCTGGGGATCTCTCGTCGCCCTGCTCTGTCGAGATGACAGTGGACGCTCTGTCGAGATGACAGTGGAAGCTCTGTCAAGATGACAGTGGGCGCTCTGTCGAGATGGCAGTGGATGTTCTGTCGAGATGACGGTGAGAAGACTGAACCAGATCGAGCAGTTCGCGCAGCGCCACAGAAATCATCGCAAAGTCTGGCGCAGTGCGCCGCAACTCAATAACCATTGCCTTCCAACGGGCAATTAACTTAGATTGCTGGGTTTGCCAGTTGCCGAGTAGCTGCTCAATATCATCACCGCCACACCCCTCGAGAAGACAAGCTGTCAACTGTCGGCGCTGACTCTCCAGGTCATCGACGTAGGACTCGCGGGCCAGGTCCTGCCAGCGATTTTGTGGCTGCAAACTGACAATCTGTGACATAAACCAATCCAGAGACAGGTCCTCACCGAGCTTAAACGCCAGTCGTGCAACCCGCTCTTCAGGCTGCTGCAGGCGCAATGCCATATCAACGATCCCGACACTGATAAACATGCTGTCCGCTGCGGCAAGAACCGACGCCAGGGACTCCTCAACGCCGCGTTCAGTCAATTGGACTTTTTCATGGCTCCATAGGCCAATCCACTCCGACTCATGGAGGTCAGGCAACCTGCTCAGCACCAGCGCCATAGGCTTTTGCAAAGCCTTGACAGTGTCATTGCAGTGCAGATTCAGACGCCGATTGCGAAGCAACCAACGGGTTGAACGACGCACCAGGCGCATGAGGATATGCAACAGATCCAACTGCACCCCGGCAGTCAGGCTATCCGCACTGTTCTCAATCTGCTGCCATAATTTGTCGATCCCCAAAATATTAAGACTAATAGCAAAGGCACGAACAATCTCCCCGGCACTGGCACCCGTAGACTCCACCTGACGGAAAAAGAAAGTAAAGCCAACCCGATCGACCATATCATTGGCCAGCTGAGTAGCAGCGATCTCCCGGCGCAACTGGTGCGTCGCAATATCAGGGCCATAGCCCTCCACCAGGGATGTGGGAAATGCTCGTCTGACCGCGCCGGCAAGCACCGGATCATCGAGTAGATCTGCCTCTTGCAATGCCTCCTTGAGCATCACCTTTGCGTAACAGATCAGCACCGCCAGCTCCGGTCGCGTCCACACCGGCACACCGCGGCTTAGACGATCGCTGAGCTGCTCATCGCTGGGCAAAAACTCCAGTTCGCGGTCTAAATGACCCCGCTCTTCAAGCCAGTTCATAAAGCGCTGGTATTCGGCGTACTGCTGTTGGCTGCGGTGCATGGCCAGGCTGATTGCCTGAGTCTGACGCTGGTTGTTATCCAGTACCAATTTGGCAACCTCATCAGTCATCGAAGCCAAAAGATGGTTGCGCTGCTCTTCTGTCAGGGTACCTTCACGGACTTTTTTACTGAACAGAATCTTGATATTCACTTCGTGATCAGAACAGTCTACGCCGGCGGCATTATCGATAAAGTCTGTGTTGCAGATACCACCACGCAGACAAAACTCAATACGCCCGCGCTGGGTCATGCCGAGATTGCCACCCTCGCCAAAGACCTTGCAACGCAGATCGCGGCCATTGATTCGCAGACTGTCGTTGGCGCGATCACCCACCTCGGCATTGCTCTCTGCCGAGGCTTTGATATAGGTGCCTATGCCACCATTCCAGATCAGGTCGACTGAGGATTTGAGTATTGCCGCTATTAGTTCTGTGGGCGTCACCTCAGCCTGCTGAATAGCAAAGCGCGCTCTGATTTCCGCGGTCAGCTTAAGCGACTTGCTCGCTCTGGAGTAGACCATACCACCCTTGGAGAGTAGTGATTTATCAAAATCATCCCAGGTACTTCTCGGGGTTTCGAAGAGCCGCTTGCGCTCTGCGAAGGTCGCCGCGGAGTCTGGATTTGGGTCGACAAATATATGCAGATGGTTAAATGCCGCGACCAGTTGGATATGCTCGGAAAGCAACATGCCATTGCCAAACACATCACCGCCCATATCGCCAATACCAACAACCGTAAAGTCTTGCCGTTGAATATCCACACCGAGCTCACGAAAATGGCGCTGCACAGCAACCCATGCCCCGCGCGCGGTAATCCCCATTCCTTTGTGGTCATAGCCATTGCCGCCACCAGAGGCAAAGGCATCGCCAAGCCAGAAGTGGTTGGCCTCAGAAATCTCATTGGCGATATCCGAGAATGTCGCTGTACCTTTGTCGGCGGCGACTACCAGGTAGGGATCGTCACCATCCCGACAGACGGTATCTTCGGGGCGAACAACCTCAGCCTCGACCAGGTTGTCACTGATATCCAGCAGCGCCTGCACATAGAGCATATAGCTGGAAATGCCCTCCTGCAGCCAAGCCTCACGACCCGCCGCCATAGTCGCCTGTTTGGCAACAAATCCGCCTTTGGCGCCGGTGGGAACAATCACCGCATTTTTGACCTGCTGGGCTTTTACCAGTCCCAGTACTTCGGTGCGGTAATCCTCCAAGCGGTCAGACCAGCGCAAGCCGCCTCGAGCCACTTTGCCACCACGCAGGTGGACGCCTTCCACTCTCGGCGAGTAGACAAAAATTTCATACTCGGGACGCGGTCTGGGTGCCAGAGAGATTTTGGCCGGCTGTAACTTAACGGAAATGTAGGATTTCGAACTGCCATCCTCAAAGGTCTGGAAAAAATTGGTTCTCAGGGTCGCCTGAATAACCTCGAGATAGCCGCGCAGAACAATATCCTCACTGATATTGTCCACCTTATCCAGCCCCTGAAGAATTTTCTCTGCAAGGCCCACCGAGCGATCACTGCGGCTTTTCTCTCCCGCGTAGCGGGGGTCAAAATAACTTTTGAACAGCGCCACCAGATTGCGCGTAATCTCTAAATGGCGAGCCAGGGTATCGGCGATAAACGTCTGGCTATATGCGATACCCAGCTGTTTCAAGTAACGGGCATAAAGACGCAACATCGCCACTGTCCGCCAATCCAGTCGGGCGCCAATCACCAGCCGGTTAAAGCTGTCATTTTCCGCCTCACCCTGCCAGACCACGCGCAGAGCATCTTTAAAACTGCCCTGCACTGCCGAGACATCGACATCCACATCTAGGGAGAACAGAAGACGGAAATCCTGCAGCCAAATCTGCTTACCGGCTTCTGGGTTAATCAGGTACGGGTGCTCTACCATTACCCGAAAACCGAGATTTTCGAGCATTGGAATCATATCCGATAGCTCTAGTGGCGAATCACAGTGAAATAGCCTGAGCTGCAAATAGTGGTTTTCCTCACCGGCAAGGTTATTAAAGGCAATTGCCAAATCACTGGCATCGTCCAATTCATCGATCAACAGCACATCGACAATCGCCTGCGCCGGTGTGTAGAGCTCCCGGTAAGCCGCGGGGAAAGCCCGCTGAAACTGACGACCCAGAGCGCGCCCATCACGCTCTCCCCAGCGGGCAACAGCCTGCTCGGCAAAACCATCACTCCAATCGCGGGTGATATTGGCGACCAGGGATTCGAGCCGCCGACATTCAACCTGCAGGTATTTTTGACTGCGCAGCTGATAGACCAGGTGGATACGCACCAGTACCGACTCGGGCAGGAACTGGGTGGCAAACTCACACTCCTCTGTATCTAACTCCGCACCAATAGCCTGCTGAATCTTGATACGTGCCGCGGTATTGAAGGACTCTCTGGGCAGGTAGACAATGCAGCTGACAAATTTATCGAAGGGGTCCGCGTGCATAAAGACCTTGATAACCCGACGCTCCTGGATCTGCCAGATGCCAATCGCGGTGTCGGCAAGCTCTTCACGACTGAGGTGAAACAGTTCATCGCGGGGATGGAAATCGAGAATCGTCTGCAGGGTCTTTCCATCGTGGCTGTTTTTATCGAAACCACAATTTTCCATAACCCAGCTGACCTTTTCGCGCAAAATAGGAATGCGCCTCGGGCTGTAGGAGTAAAACTGCGAGGTGTAAAGGCCGAGGAATCGCACCTCACCAATTGGCTCCTGTTTGTCGTTAAAGCGCTTGACCACCAGGTAGTCGGAGTAGACATCGCGGTGCACCCGCGAACGCCGCGAGGATTTGGTAAAGGTTAAAATTTCATCGCCCTGATACAGCGCGACGACCCCGGGGCTCAACCGACTAACGGCCTCCTGACGAGCATCGCCACTGTACTTGTGCAGCAACCCCAGGCGGCTGCCGGGCTGTTCACGCAGATAAAGCTCGGCATTATCTTCAACCAGATCAAATTCGACACAGCCGAGGAAGGTAAAGTAACCGTTGTAAATCCAGCGCAGGAACTCCAGTGATTCGCTGGCACCGGGAAGATGGGCCGATGTCAGGGTCAATTCCTCAATAAGCTCAGCGACACGCAGGCGCATAGGATCAAAATCGTCGACTATCGTCTGGACATCGTCGAGCACCGACAACAGATCGCGCTGCAGCTCCAGGAGCTCACTGTCGCGGTGAATATCGACTTCGATCGCAATAAAGGCTTCCCGCTGTGCGCCATCGATATAGGCTTTGCTGCTGGCGCTGAGCCTGGCGTTGCTATCGCGCAGCACCCAGATTGGATTACTCTGCAGGGTAAAGATATTTAGGCCGCGGCGATTGAGCGCCATTCGCAGCGAATCGACCAGAAATGGCATATCCCGGTGATTGATATAGATAATCGTGTTGCGACTGCCCCAGCCATCAACCTCGGGCTCGGGATTAAAGGCTTTTACCCGTGGCTGGCTAACCGGTTTATCGGCACTGCCATTTTCGGCAAACTTAAACAGACCGTAGATATTAAAGAAAATCTCTTCTGGGGGACGTGACAGGTAGTCTGTATCTGGATAGAAGTGCATGGCACTGGAGACAAAGTTGAGAAACGCCGCTGCCCGACCGCTTTCCAGTTTAGCGGCTGAAACCGTTTCTAAAATAGTTATCAGCTCTTCTCTGCCAATATTTTTTTTCACATCCATGATCAAGATTTGCAACCTTTTGAAAATTTTCTAGTCTTTAATAGCGGTTTAAAAAATCAAACCGATTATGTATAGATCTGGCATCCTTAATGGCCATACTATAGCCCAGAAAATCCAGTTTGTGTGTTAATAATTGTGGCACTAGAATAGGCCCAATTTTCGCCACTCACAGCCTCAATTAAAGCTAACAGGGGAATCCATTGCAGCAGAACATCCATCTTCTCAAAGACTGGCTAAACGAACAGATTGTTGGCCAAAACCATCTTGTCGAACGCTTAATCACTGCCCTTTTGGCCGATGGTCACCTGCTTGTCGAAGGCGCGCCGGGACTCGCCAAGACCAAGGCTATCAAGACGCTCTCCGAGGGCATCGAAGGCGACTTCCAGCGGGTTCAATTTACCCCTGACCTGCTACCCGCCGATATTACCGGCAGCGATATCTACCGCCCCCAGCAGGGAAACTTTGAGTTTCAGGCCGGCCCGCTGTTTCACAACCTGGTGCTTGCCGATGAAATTAACCGCGCGCCGGCTAAGGTCCAATCGGCACTGCTCGAAGCCATGGCCGAACGCCAGGTCTCGGTGGGTGGAACCACCTATCCGCTGCCCGAGCTATTTATGGTTATGGCCACCCAGAACCCTATCGAGCAGGAAGGCACCTACCCGCTGCCGGAGGCGCAGATGGACCGATTTTTAATGCATATTATGGTCGACTATCCGGCACCGGAAACTGAACATCTTATTCTGCAGCTAACCCGCAGGGAATCCCTGCAGGAAAAAGTGCAGGGCATTGATTTGCTCACCCAGGACATGCTCTTTGCCGCGCGCAAAGAGGCTCTGGCAGTGCATATGGCGGAACCGGTTGAAGCCTATTTAGTTCAGCTGATTCTCGCTACCCGCGATGCCAAGCGCTACGCTGGTGATCTCGCCCATTGGCTCGACTATGGCGCCAGCCCGCGCGCCACTATAGCCCTGGATCGCTGTAGTCGCGCCATGGCCTGGCTGCAGGGCCGCGACTTTGTCACCCCGGATGATATTCGCGCAGTGGCCCACGATGTCCTGCGCCACCGCCTGATTCTCAGCTTTGATGCAGAGGCCAGCGGTATCACCGCCAACCAGGTTATCGATACATTACTGGAAACTGTCGCCTCCGCCTGATGACTCGCAGCCAAGACAATAACCACCACCCCGCCATCGCCAGCCTTAGCGAGATGGTCAGGCTGCGCTATGCAGCCCGCGAACTGACGAGCTTTCCGCGCATTCAGGCACGCCAGATGATGGCCGGCGGGCACCGCTCGAGATTTCGTGGCCGTGGCATGGACTTTGAGGAGGTACGAATCTATCAGCCCGGCGATGATGTTCGCACCATCGACTGGCGAGTTACCGCCAAAACTCAGACACCGCACACCAAGATATTCCGCGAGGAGCGCGAGCGTCCGGTACTGGTAGTCAGCGACCTGCGCAGCAGCATGTTTTTTGGCAGCCAACGGCTTAAATCTGTGGTTGCCTGCGAGATCTCGGCGGCCCTGGCATGGGCCGGACTGACTGCCAATGATCGGGTTGGCGGACTGGTGTTTGGCGCCGAACATCAGGCCGAAGTTAAATCACGCCGCAGTCACCATGCAGTTCTTCAGTTTATTCATGAACTGCAGGACTTTAGCCAGCAGCTGCTGGAGCCCGTCGCGGATCAACTCAGCCTCGCCCATATACTCGAAGAAGCGCGGCGTTTTTCCCTGCCCGGCACCACAATATTTGTGGTCAGTGACTTTCATGACTTTGATCAAGAGTGCGAGCGACATCTATTCGAGCTGGCGCGCCATGGCAATCTCAACTTTTGTCATGTCTATGACAGTATTGAGACTGAACTCCCCGAGCCAGCACTCTATGCTGTCAGCGATGGCGAGCATCAACGGCTGCTCGACACCGGCAACCAGCACCTGCGGGATACCTTTGCCAATGCCTTTGCCGAACGCAGTCAGCGATTGCAAAAATTCAGCCAGCAGTTATCCGCCGGCCTACTGCCGTTTAACAGCGCCGATCCGGTCATGAACATACTCGTCCAGGCCTATGGCAAAAGGCGCAAGGGACGGCGTAGCTGATGAATAATCCCACAACCGCCGCTGCGGCAAACCCCCTTGATCAACTGCGCGATATTCATCTACCGGAACCCATCAGCTGGTGGCCACTGGCGCCGGGCTGGTGGCTGGTGATCATTGGCGGCTGCCTACTTTTAGGCTGGTTAATCACCCTCTTCTACCGTCACTACAGGGCCGGACTCTACCGTCGTCAGGCACTGCGAAAACTCAAGCAACTGTCGTCCATGCAGGGGCCACCGCAGCTTGTCGAGCTCTTTGAGCTGCTAAAGCAGACCGCTATAAGTGCCTACCCCAACCATCATCCCGGCAGCCGAAGCATCGAGCCGTTTATTCGCTTTATGCAACACAGCTGTAACAGGCCGGTTTTTAATCAGTTAAGCGCGGACATGCAAAAAGTCCTGTATAGCTCAAGCTCTCTCGAAACACATGAAATCAATTCACTGATCGTAGACGCCAAAACCTGGATCAAGCGGCATATCCCTGAGGATAAACTGCAAACCGCAAAAGTGAGTGGCCTATGTTAGAACTTCTCTGGCCATGGATTCTGATACTGGCACCGCTGCCGCTGCTCTACAGATGGCGACGCAAGCCAGCCGCTGTCCAGTTGCGCGCCCTGCGCGCGCCGCTGTTGGCCAATTCCGCTGGAGAGACCACATCTGTCGTCTCCAACAGCTGGCGTAAATCGTTCCTGCTCGGTGCGCTGTGGCTTATTTGGCTGAGCACCCTATTGGCGCTCTGCAGGCCAACCTGGATTGGCGAACCGGTAGCCCTGCCAACCAATGGCCGCGATATTTTATTGGCGGTGGATATCTCCGGCAGTATGGAGCGGGAAGATATGCAACTCAACGGCCAGAGCGTCAATCGACTGATCGCGGTAAAAGCGGTGGTCGGTGACTTTGTTATTGAACGTCAGGGCGATCGCTTGGGGCTGATTTTATTTGGTGAAAAAGCCTACCTGCAGACACCCTTGACCCTCGACCGCAAAACCATGCAGACCCTGCTCTATGAGGCGCAGCTGGGTTTTGCCGGCAATGGCACGGCTATTGGTGATGCCATTGGCCTGTCGGTAAAACGTCTTCAGGAGCGACCGGAAAATCACCGTGTGGTTATTCTGCTTACCGATGGCGCCAATAATGCCGGCGAGCTCGATCCACTCAAAGCCGCCGAACTGGCCAGCCGCGCCAAAGTAAAAATTTATACCATCGGCATAGGCGCAGAGGCGATGGAGACCCGCAGCCTATTTGGCACCCGGGTGACCAACCCTTCGGCCGATCTCGATGAGAAAACCCTTCGTGGAATTGCCGACAGCACCGGCGGAAAATTCTTTCGCGCGCGCAATCCACAGGAGCTTGCAGACATTTATCAGGAACTCAATCGCCTTGAGCCCATAGAACAGAATGCGGAAACCATTCGCCCTAGGGCCGCACTCTACCACTGGCCTCTGGGTCTGGCCTTTGTGCTGAGTTTATTGCTTGCGCTGTTGACTGTCTCCAGCACCGCCAGCAGGAGGACAAATGCTTGAGTTTATAAGCACTGATCTCAGCGACTTCCAGTTGCTGCGACCCATGGCGCTACTCGGCCTAATTCCCGCACTATTATTAATCGCCTTTACCCAGTGGCGACGTCGCCGCGCTGGCAACTGGGAAAAGATTATTAATCCGGCACTTCTGCCATTTTTAATGCACGGAGACCATAGAAAAAAGCAGCGCGCGATCTACTGGGTGCTGTTGGGCTGGGCGCTCTGTTGCCTGGCGCTGGCGGGTCCAAGCTGGCAGCAGTTGCCACAGCCAGTGCATAAAAAAAACAGTGCAATGATACTGATTATGGATCTCTCACCTTCTATGTTGGCTGAAGATATCAAGCCCAGTCGACTGGCACGCGCACGCTACAAACTGATCGATATTCTGAAAAACCGCGGTGAGGGTTACAGCGCACTGGTGGTCTACGGCGGCGAGGCGTTTACCCTCTCGCCACTTACCGAAGACAGCAATACCATTATCAGCCTGGTACCGACCTTACAGCCCTCGCTGCTGCCGGTGTATGGCAGCAATACCGAAGAGGCGGTGGAAACTGCGCTGGAGCTGGCGATCAATGGCGGCTATCAGCAGGGTGATCTGCTGCTGATTACCGACGGCGTTGCCAGCCCCGCCTTTGCCACCGTGCAGTCGATGGTAAAGCGGGCGGGTAAATTTCGTCTGTCAATTCTTGGCGTTGGCACACCCCAGGGTGCACCCATCCCCAGCGGTTCCGGCGGGTTTATCAAGGATAGCAATGGTGCCATCCTGATCCCCAAACTGTCTGTCGCCTCGCTGAAGATGCTCGCGCAAAACAGCGGTGGCAGTTACAGAACCCTGAGTGCCGATGACAGTGATATCACTGCCCTGCTAGCCACCACCGAAGCATTGTTTCCGGACGCCACCAAGGAGCTGGAGCGAGAGTTTGATCTCTGGGATGACCAGGGTTTTTGGTTGGTATTTTTACTACTGCCAATCCTTTTAGGCAGCTTCCGTAAAGGGAATATCGCCCTGCTACTCTTGCTGCCGTCGCTGTATTGCGATCCGGTCTCCGCCTTTGAATGGCGGGACCTCTGGCTAACCGCAGACCAGCAGGCCAACAGAGCACTGCAAGAGGGGGATGCCGAGACGGCCCAGGCGCTATTTAATCATCCACAGTGGCGTGGCAGTGCCGCCTATAAAGCTGGCGATTACCAGACGGCAATAGATAGATTTTTGCAAAACGATAGCGCCGATGGTCACTATAATCGCGGCAATGCACTGGCTAAAGCCGGTGACCTGGATGGCGCCATTGAAGCCTACAATCAGGCCCTGAAACTGCAGGCGGATATGGCGGATGCACTGGCCAATCGCGGGTTGGTCGAGCAGCTTAAACAGCAGCGACAGGCACAGCAGCAGAATCAGCCGAACCAGCAACAAAATCAGTCGTCCGAGGACAAAAATCAGCAGCAGTCGCAATCCCAGAAAAACAACCCGCAAAATCAACAGCAACAACAGGGCCAACAGCAGCAGGAAGCCAATCAGCAACAGTCCGAGGAGCAACAAGCCCAGGAACAGAAAGACCAGGAACAGGAAGACCAGGAACAGAAAGCTCAGCAACAGGAGTCTCAAGAGCTAGACACTCAGGAACAGGCTGAAAAACAGGCGCAACAGGCTGGTGAAGCCGACGAGGACAGCGCTAAAGCGCCGAGCGAAGCACTTAGCGAAGAGCAGAAACAGGCTCAGCAGGAACTACAACAGTGGCTGCGCCGTGTACCAGATGACCCGGGCGGTCTGCTGCGCGAAAAATTCCGCTATCAGTCGCGACAGCGCGCTCTTGAACAGCGACGTCCGGCGCCACCGGGCGAAAGGCAACAGGAGCGCTGGTAACTAGTATGAAAAAGAGAACTATGCAAAAGAAAACTATGCAAAAGATATCCCCAAGTATCGCCTGGCGAAAATTCATCCGACCCCTGCTGGCACTGGTGGTTACCATGGCAGCATCCAGTCCGGGGTGGGCAAAACTGACTTCCTCAGCAGATCGCACTGTACTCGACAGCAATGAAACCCTGCAGTTAACCCTTCGCTATGATGCGCAGGTATTATCTGGCGAACCCGATTTCGCTGTGCTGCAGAGGGACTTCAATATCCTCTCCAATAATCGACAACAGCAGTTCAGCATGATCAATGGGCGCACCGAATCCTTTACCGACTGGAAGCTGACATTGTCTCCAAAACGCGCTGGCAGGCTGCTGATCCCCTCCTTAAAATTCAAACAGGACATCAGTGATGCCATTGTAATAACCGTGCGCCAAGCCAGCCCCTCGAATGCCACCGGGCAAGCGGTTTACACAGAGACTCTGGTGAATAAAACGACTGTCTATGTACAGGAGCAATTACTGCTAACCCAGCGGCTCTATACATCCGTTCAACTGACCGATTTGTCGCTGGAAGAGCTTGCAGTCCCGGGCGCTATTGTCCTTAAAACCAGTCAGAATCAATTTCGCAAGCGCATCGGTAACAGAGACTATATCGTCGTGGAAATGATCTATGCGCTGTTTCCCCAAGCCAGTGGTGAGCTGGAGATACCCGCCATTAGTATCAGCGCCTTCGAGACTGATAATCGCCAGAGCAGCATTTTTCGCAGCAGGGGCAACCAGTTAATTCGCAATACAGAGTCAAAAACCATCAATGTGCTGGCCAAACCTGCGCAAATAGCCACAGACCAGTGGATGCCCAGCAGCCAACTGCAGTTAGACCAGCAGTGGAGCAACAAACTCGATCAACTGGTGGTTGGCGAACCCATAACCCGAACAATTACCATCAGCGCCAAAGGCCTTACCGGTGCGCAGATCCAGCCCCTAAAACTCGAGCCGAGCAGTGACTATAAAATCTATCCAGACCAGCCCCAATTTGATGAGCAGGTTGCTGCCGATGGTGTTAGCGGCATTCGCCGGGAATCCTTTGCCCTAGTGCCCAATCGCCAGGGAAACATCAGCCTGCCGGAAATTTCCGTCCGCTGGTGGGATACTGTCAATCAGCGTTTGCAGACGGCGACCCTGGCAGCCATAGAATTGCAGGTCGGACCTGCACCGGCGAATACATCAGTAGCTAATGATCCCTACCTTGCCCCCATACAAATGGCGGAGAGCGATTCATCCGCGCTGCACAGCACTGACGAACCATTAATTCAGGATTCAACTGGACCCTCTTGGTTGCTCCAACTATCCCTGGCGTTCAATGCGCTGCTTGTCGCATTGGTTACAGCCCTGTTCCTCAAGCGTCCAGCGCAATACAACACCCGACCAGAAAATTACAGTCCGGCAGAGAGTCCAAGACTCAAACTCAAACAGCATGTAAAAATCATCGAAGCTGCTGCGGCTTCAGAGAATTTGGCAAGCGTGCGCGAGGGCATTCTCGCCTGGGGCCGCTGTGCATTTCCCGAGAAAAAAATTAAAACTCTGGATGAAATTGCCCAGCTCTGCCCGGAGGACACCGACCCAGCCCTGCGGAAACAGTTCAAACTGCTCGACCAAAACCTCTACCACCGCGAATCCACTGAAAAAGCAGATATTAAAAGCCTGGTCGCTGCGCTTAAACGCCTGGATGTTCCAGTGCAACAGCATAAAACTTCGACCAATGGCCTAAAGCCGCTGTATCCCACCGAAAACATTGGGTAGAATCTGGCAACCTTCCCCCAACTGGAGTAGATCAATGCGAAGAGTGGTATTTAACGAGAAAGGCGGCGTTGGCAAGTCAAGTATCACCTGTAACCTGGCAGCGATCAGTGCCTCGCGGGGCAAGCGGACCCTGGTTGTCGACCTCGATTCCCAGTGTAATTCAACCCATTACCTGCTCGGTGAAACACCAGAGGAAAACACTGTAGCCGATTATTTTGACGGCACTCTGGAGTTCTCCTCCAAGCTCAATGAGCCAATGGATTATGTCCACGAATCACCCTTTGAAAATCTCTCGGTTTTGCCCTCCAGTTCACAGCTGCTGACACTGGAGCATAAGCTTGAAACCCGGCAAAAAATCTACAAGCTTCGCGATCTGCTCAAAAAGCTGGATAAAGAGTTCGATGAAATTTATATCGACACAGCACCGGCACTTAATTTCTATACCAGATCAGCGCTGATCTGTGCCGATAGCTGTCTTATTCCCTTTGACTGCGATGCCTTTTCCAGGCAGGCACTCTACTCTATCCTCGACGTGATTTACGAGATCCGTGAAGATCACAATGATGACCTGGAGATTGGTGGTATTGTCGTCAATCAGTTCCAGCCAATGGCATCCCTGCCGGCGCGTTTAATTGCCGAGATGAAAAAGGAGAAGTTACCGATTATTCCAACCTATCTAAACCAGTCAGTAAAAATGAAAGAGTCCCATAATGAGTGCGTGCCATTAATTTACCTGGCCCCCTCTCACAAGCTGACCGGGCAATATATAGACCTGTTTAACCACCTAACCAGAAAACGCCGCAAAAAGAAAAAGTGACCACGCAAAGCGTGGTCATCCTGAACCCATGTGAAGGATCTAATAAAAAAAAGAAAGCGTGGTCATCCTGAACCCATGTGAAGGATCTAATAAAAACAATAATAAAAGAGGCAGCCCATGAGCCTAGAATCCATTGCCTTCAGCAGCGGCGACCCGGGTGACTACTACTATCACCAGTGGTCTCTCCAACCAGGCCAACAAGCCAAAGCCTGGGTGCATATTATCCACGGCATGGCCGAACACAGCGCCCGCTACGAACATCTTGCCAACTATCTCAACCAGCAGGGCTATTTAGTCAGCGCCGATGATCACCGCGGCCATGGTGCAACTGGCAGTGCCAATGACAATCTCTACCATCTCGCCGACAACAATGGCTGGAATCAAATGGTTGACGACCAGTACCAGCTTATTGAGCACCTTGCCGGACAACAGAATCTGCCGTTAATTGTTCTCGGGCACAGTATGGGCTCATTTATAGCCACGCGCTTCTGCCAGACCTACCCAGACCAGGGTACTGCGCTTGGCGGTCGGCTGCGCGGCCTTATTCTCTCCGGTTCCAACTATGCCCCGCCTTGGTCGTGCAAAATAGTGGCGACACTGGCCAAAATAGAACGTCTCAGGCTCGGCAGGCGCAGAGTTAGTAATCTACTGGAAGGTCTTTCTCTAGGATCATTTAACGATGACTTTAAGCCCAACCGCACGGCCAAGGACTGGTTGTCGAGAGACCAAGCTGTGGTCGATGCCTATATCACCGACCCCTGCTGTGGCGGCGCGATCTCTACGCAATCCTGGTATGACTTTTTTACCGGCCTGGGGGTTATATCAGCCCCGCAGGAAATGGCTAGAATCGATCCCGAGCTGCCGATCTATGTGTTTTCTGGGGCACAGGACCCGGTGGGTGGGCAAGGTGAAGGGGTTAAAAAATTACTCGCGGTGCTCAGGAAAGCCGGAGTCAGGGATACTCTTCTCAAGCTCTACCCAGAGGGACGCCACGAGATGCTCAATGAGACCAACAGGCTCGAGGTCTATGATGATCTGCTCGGCTGGCTGGATCGGCGGTTTGGCTGAGGTCCCTCGTCGCTGCGCTCTGTCGGGAGGATGACGGTAGTTTCTTTGTCATCTCGAACGCAGTGAGAGATCTCTGCTTGTGGCAGGAGGTCCCTCGTCGCTGCGCTCTGTCGGGATGACACCCCAACAGTAAAAGGGGGGCATAAAAAAAGGGGCTGGTTAGGCCCCTCTTAAATGGAGTTACATCTGTCCTTAACGACCCTGAATGGGGATTAGTCATTCGCTGCCAACTACACAGCCGGTCGCCAGTATCAAGCCGGAAAAAAGGATAATACCGACCTGATATTTAAAGCATAGACAACAATCTCCGCTTTACCAGCCGCTATTGCTGCAATTGCTTGTCAAGCCGAACCCTAAAGCGACTTTGTGGCAATTTCGTAAATATCCTTGACCAGGTTTGGCTCATCAGCAATCCGCTGCAGTGCATCGCGCATCTGTTGGCGATTGGGTTCGGGAAACTTCTTCCAGCGCGTTAAAGGGGTCACCAGGCGCGCTGCCACCTGTGGATTTTGGCTGTTCAGGGCGAGAATATGCGCTGCCAGGAACTGGTAACCAGAGCCATCGGCACGGTGAAAGTTAACCGGGTTAGCACTACAGAAAGCACCGATAAGGCTGCGAATTTTATTTGGGTTGCCCATATTAAACGCGCGGTGCTCAAGCAGCGACGCCACGCGCTGCAGACCACCGGGCTGGCTATTGGTCGCCTGAATCTGCAACCACAGATTCATCACCAGCCCCTCATCCCGGTACGCCTTTTCAAACTCGGCCAATGCCCTTTCCGCATGCTCGGCAGCTGCCGGGCAGTTGACCAGGCAGGCCAGCGCCGCAGCCTTGTCGGTCATATTGTCGGCATCCTGAAACTGCTTCCAGGCGAGCTCAACACCAAAATTATCCACTAGCATTAAATAGCTCAGCGCCACATTTTTCAGGGCACGGCGACCAATTTGCCCCGCCTCAGGGACATACTGCTGCTCGATATTATGGCGCTGGTACACCGCCAGAAACTTGTCCGAAAGCGACTCTGCAAGAGACTTGCGAACAAACTTACGGGCAGCGTGAATCGCATCCACATGAATAATATCGGCCTCTTCGTGAAGCTGCGCTTCGCTGGGCAACTGCAACATCAAGTCGACCATCGCAGGATCCAGGCTAGGATCACTAAGCAGCGAATCATAGGCGTCGACAAGCTGCTTATCCATTACCAGCGGACGCTGCTGCAGACTGTCCTCAGTCAACTTTTCCAGCAGGGCGAAACCCAGCTTCTGCGCAGCATCCCAACGATTAAAGCCATCACTGTCATTGGCCATCAGATGGGCAAGCTGCTCGGAGCTGTAGGGGTACTCGAGTTTTACTGGCGCCGATAAACCGCGCAGCAATGAGGGTACTGGCGGCTCTTGGATATTTTCAATCACCAGCTGTTGCGTGGTTTCATTGACCTCGTAGACAATCTCTGTGTCGCCATTGGCGTTTAGCGGCAGATCACCCGAGCTGCCAACCAGCCCCAGTTTGACCGGAATCACAAAGGCCTGCTTTTGCGGCTGGCCGGGGGTTGCCGGGCAGCTCTGGGCAAAATCCAGGGTAAATGTTTTGTCCGCAGCATCGTAGTGAGAGCTGACCTTCAGATGCGGTGTGCCGGACTGTTTGTACCAGCGGCGGAACTGGGTGAAATCGCGGCCGCTAGCATCTTCCATGGCCTTTACAAACTCTTCAATGGTCACTGCCTGACCGTCGTGGCGGTCAAAATACAGGTCTGTAGCCTTTCTAAATAGCTCGTCTCCAAGCAGGCTGTGGTACATGCCTACCACTTCAGCGCCCTTCTCATACACCGTCAGGGTGTAGAAATTATTGATCTCCATATAGGCGTCTGGCTGCACCGGGTGGGACATGGGGCCGCCGTCCTCGGCAAACTGGTGAGTGCGTAGATAGGTGGCATCTTCAATACGTTTGACCGTGGCGGAATTCATATCCGCTGAGAACTGCGAGTCGCGGTAGACGGTAAAGCCCTCTTTAAGGCTGAGCTGGAACCAGTCGCGACAGGTTACCCGGTTGCCTGACCAGTTGTGGAAGTACTCGTGGGCGACAATCCCCTCGACACGCTGAAAAGCCGCGTCTGTGGTGGTTTTAGGATTGGCCAAAACCGCCGAGGTATTAAAGATATTAAGACCTTTATT
>ERZ1048068.1719-NODE-1719-length-16532-cov-3.860290_pt1 | contig 16532 bp, 15 predicted proteins | sample MGYA00383098_ERZ1048068 | MGnify/ENA primary metagenome ERZ1048068 (study PRJEB29581, sample SAMEA5548368) | metagenome | biome: marine; feature: coastal; material: water | depth 1 m | study: Short-term variability in the microbial, nano- and picoplankton... | reverse complement strand
GGCCCCCTGGGCGTGGCCCGAAGGCATGCCAAACCTACCAAAATTGTTGGTGGTTTTGTACATATCTCTTACACTATGCAGGTATGCGTCCTCGTTGGGGCGAGGAGATCGAATGAGACCTTTCAACCCGAAGTTGAGAAGTATATTGAAAACAGATCCGATGAAAAATAACCCTAAGTAGTGGATACTATTTGAGAAATAAAGCGCAAACGTTGCTAGAGCAATCAGAAATATATTTCCTTCTTCTCCCAGATAAAATAGTGATTTATATAGAACATTCATCGCTTGAGCAGTGCTCATTATATATATATATAGATACGAAAATACAACCAGAACACGAAATCATAAATAATATCATTGAGGTTGATAATCCTGATGAAATTATTTTGCACATACACCAAACTAGTACTGATACAAATTTTCAGAGAGAATGGTGAACGACCAATTCGCACCATTCAAGTTGAGAGTGTTGCCTTTATCGTCCAGAAGACGCACTCGCATTCTCTCGATATCAACTGGCCCAAAGTAGGTTCGTCGGTTCTCCTGGAGTTGTCCGCTGAAGTCCACATAGATTGCGCCTTTTGTCTGCTGTTTTACGGGAATGACCGCTAGAACATTGGTGGTCGTTGGAGCCTTGGCTCGAGTGTCGAGGTTGTTTGCGTTATTTTTGAGAATTTCGTTGATAGTGTACAACTGGTTCTGTGTAAGGGTACGGGGCCCCCCTTGAACAAGCTGAGGGACTGGATTACCAGAGACGTCTTCGCATTGGTATGGGTGGTCTGTCGTATAGTAACTGGGCAATTTTACTAGTTTTGATGGCTCTGTTATGGTAACTAGCCCGTTGTTCATGTGGTTTTGAGCGTAATCATCGAGCATGAGCACTAGGTATCTAGGTCCATACAAGTTCACCACGCTGTCTGCTACATTTCCATCCGCGATCACGGCATAATCCACTTGGTTTTGAAACCCCATAAGGTATCCGAGCGTCTCATTAACCTTTAATGCTTGGGGTATGCATGTAGAACTACACTCAAGAGGTTCGGTTGCGTTGAAAAACGTCAATAAGGTGCTGGTTGAAATAGTGAAACCGCTCGTGGTGGTATCTGATGGGATATAGATCCCCCCGTTAACAGATAGGGTGATTTTAAAAGTAGATGAATCGTATGATACAGGAGAAGAGACGTCAGGGAAGGTAAATCCTGCCTGAGCGAAAGCCGTGTTCAGGGAGTCAACGAGGGACGATGGGGTGTAGTTTCCGGGGGGCACCGAGATGGGTACATGTTGTTCTCCGTCTGTAATCCAGAAACAAGTGTTTCCGTACACGTCATCAATCACGTAAAAAGTCATGGGTATTTGTATGGAATACAGCCGTAGAGAAAGAACTCGAGACAATCGATCGGACAAATCCAGTGTGTAGTCCGTGCTTACTTCGGTGCCAGCGGTCGATTGTTGTCGGAAAAAACTATCTATAACAACCATTCGGGTCGTAGTATTGGATAGAGTTGGGTTCAACTTCCCGTCCTGTGCTACGTCGACGTTAAACGTATTGCTCACACCGAGCTGATCTTGTTCCATTGGAAGGTGATTGTTTTCGTACACGTCGATTTGTTGAAATCGGTCGGTGACTTTGTCTGCTTGCACTTTATTTTTCTGGGGAAGTGCGCCCGCTTTAGTAATGAACTCGTCTGTCTGATTTCCAATTGGAGTATTTTCACTTGTATCTTCTTCGCCATCTTCCAGGGCTTCTGCATACTCGATCAGTGTGTGTTTGATGTCCATAAAAAAATCAAGCATTTTTCTATTTCCCTGTTTCGAATACCGCTCTACGAAAGGCCCGACGCGTTGGGTGATCATATCCGGGTTACGGGCTTCGCTGTCTGTTAAATTTAGTATGATCAGCAGTTCTGGAATAGTATATGTGTTTATGTCAGTATTGATCTTTAATAAATCGTCTCCCATATACTTCTACTTAGAAATTCTTTATGTTTGGATTATATTTATTAGACATCTACATATTTAGACTTGAATAGCAAGTATATTTCCTTTTTGAGTTCGCGTTTCTCGCAACTAGGGTGACCAAGAAGTTTAGGTGTAATAGAAGTAAATCCTGCCCCGCGCTTCATGTGTGTTTTTCCAGTGAAAAGTAGTGTTTCCAATACATCAACCAAATCTTGCGACATTTCCGATCGATCCACTCGATATTTTCCCTTGAATACAAACCGGTTGAAATTCCCGGTCGAATACACCTTCACTCGTTTTGTAATCACCGGCTGATTTCGTATCAGTCCAACGCCCATAACGGAATTGGTCGTGTTGTTCATCTCCACAACAAAGAGCACAGATTTGTGGTCGATAGAAGGGGGCATTGGCTGGGGTGATCCATAAACACAGGCGGTGTCTGTGTGGTATTTTCTATATAGTTCGTTTTCGAAAAATGTTTCATCTGTGAACCTTGTTGTTGTAATAGTTATCATTGTATGCGGGTAAAAAATACAGAATGTTGTTTTCATTTTTATAAAATATTAAAGTATACTATTATGTCATTGATGTATAGCATGAAAAACCAACGACCTATCAAGGAGTTAAAAATATTGTCACAGACATTTAATAATTTAAAGATGTCGTCGCCAGCGGGAAAGTTTCTCACCCTTGTAGCATGCCATACAAATTCTAAACTGAAATTGAATTCGACCATTCAAAATTTGAAGCGCCTCATTATAACCGGAAACAAAGTAATCGTCATCAACAGCGTTGATAGCGAGTTCAACGACAGGCTCAAAAGCTTCGTGCAGAAAACCTATCCAGCAATAGAGTATATTGAAGTTCCCAATAATTCACATCTTGACGCAGGAAAATGGATGACATACATGAGAAGCGACGCGTTTCACAAAATGAAAGGGTCTTTTAATTATGTGGTATTTACCAATGATTCTTATGTTCTTAGTGGTCCAGTGGACCATTTCTACAAAGGGGCGTTGAATAGCTCCAAGGACATGTTCGGGTTCACGTCGAGCTCACAGGAACGATATCACTACCAGTCTTACATGTTTGCAATTCGTCCCCAGGCGGTGGGGTTGTTTGTAAATCACTACCACAAAGTGGGTCGTTATCTCATTGACTACCACAGCGTGGTAGGTAATATTGAGATGCAACTAGAAAAAATCTATTTGCACTCGTGTTCGGTATTGATAGACCTTGGCCTGTTCCCCGGAAACACCGGACGCAACATATTTTTCAACAACGACGCGTTGTACACGAAACTCCGGACGATGGGAATTTTGCCTATTACAAAAATCAAACGTATTACGGAACCCCAAAGTAATCATGGGCGCAAAAATCCTAGTATGACTACTGAAATAAGGTCGATGTATTCACCCACGCAAGTTGCAGTGAAGAACCCTTCTGCAGTAGTTATAAAACATAAAAATACCTCAAATACGTCGTTTCCAACTAGTATGAAGATGACAAACGTCATTGTAGGAACACACCAGGCATATTAGTAGGTGTCAATGTCGAGGTACTGAAAAATAATATGACACCATATTATTTTGCATAATTACGAGAAATGCGTGCTAATGAAAGAGATCAGGGCAGTCGTTGTCTACCATTTCTTTTACCAACGTATCGAATGTGTATTGCGGCTTCCACCCCATGGTGGCCCTAGCCTTTGTGCTATCACCGAGAAGCTCTTCCACTTCTGCGGGACGAAAATACTTTTCGGATACAAAAATAAGTTCCCTTCCTGAGATTTCATCGTATCCAATTTCGTCGACACCCTCACCCTTCCACTTGATATTGAATCCTCTCAGTCCAAAGGACTTTTCGACAAACTCTTTTACGCTATGATATTCATTTGTAGAGAGAACGAAATCCTCTGCGGTGTCTTGTTGCAGGATAAGCCACATGCCATATACATAGTCTTTTGCATGCCCCCAGTCGCGCAACGAGTTTATGTTTCCAAGGACTAAGGAGTCTTGCTCTCCGCGAAGTATTTTTCCTAGGCCTAGTGTAATTTTTCTGGTGACAAAATTATGTGTGCGGCGCGGGCTCTCATGATTAAATAATATACCCGAACAGGCGTACAAATCATACGCTTCTCTATAATTTTTTGTGATCCAGTATCCATATAGCTTGGCCACTCCGTAAGGGGATCGTGGATAAAAAGGGGTCGTTTCCTTTTGGGGGACCTCCACCACTTTCCCGTATAGCTCAGACGTGGATGCCTGATAAAAGCGAACCTTGTCATTTGGAATTCCGGAGCAACGAACGGCTTCCAGTAGCCGAAGGGTGCCTGTCCCATCCACATCTGCGGTGTACTCGGGCATCTCGAACGATACTTTGACGTGGCTCATTGCTGCTAGATTATAGATTTCCAGACGCTGCAAATCCTGATCATTGGTGTATTTTTTTGAGATATCGGTAAGAATATTCAGAAGATTGCTAGAGTCGGTAAGATCGCCATACCGGAGTGTTAATTTATCGAAAATGTGCTCGATGCGACTAGTGTTGATGGACGACGATCTTCGCATTACCCCCCAGACATCATATTGTTTTTCAATGAGAAGTTCAGCCAGATATGATCCATCTTGACCGGTTATACCTGTGATTAATGCAACTTTGGACATAGTATATTATTATCGCTGTGATTATTTTAAATATTTTAACTTAAAACAATTTGTGGCTGCCTAGCTAACTGAGTTTCTTTTTGTGCGGTTTCCCCTTCTTTTTAATGCGTTATACATATGTATCTTTTGCGTTCGGGTGTGTTTTTTTGTGCTCCGTGTAAAAAATAGGGTCAGTTCGTTCAAGTCTTGGAACATGTTGATAGTTATCTCGTAGCAAATATCATCGATGCGGTCAATCTCCACCAGATAGTTGTTCTGTAGAGAATGCTCTTTCATGAATTTAACATCTTCTGGCTCAATAGAAAAATTATACTTCAGCATGAACGCCAATTTGTATATTTTCTCCTTGTGATCGTTCACCATAGATATCAATGCATCGTATGTTAGCATGTTCTTCACAGGAAGTATAATGTTTTCACATTTCACACGTTCTATTTCATTGTTGTTGCTTAAATACACATAATTAACGTGAATGAACTCAACATCATCCTTGTAAAACATATTGTATGAGCTGTCTATAGCTTCAAATTTACTTATCCACGACGAATCAAGTATTTCGTCTGTATTCTTATCATAACTCGCGTTATCGGTAGTATTGTTATTATCATTAGTCATGTCGTTACTGAAAAATAATCATATTTTTAAATATGATCTTAAACGTATTTCATTGTCGAGTTGTGACTTGTATGCAGTCAATAATCATCCTCTTCGTCGCTCTCACTATATAGTTGATCTATGTTATCTTCACATTCGTCATCTAGTTCTTCATTGCATCGAGGGCGGTATAGGCGTTCATATTCAGAATATCCGTGATCGGCTATGTATTCTTCGGCAAAGGTTTCGGCGTCTCGTTGTATGTAGTTCATGTATTCCATGCCTTGCTGATATCTTTCGTCCATACTTCGGGTTTCCCAGATTGGCATGTCTCCTGCATTGGAACATATCCGTCTTCCATCACTGATCTTGTAAGTATTACTAGTTAAAAGCACCCATCCATCTGGCAACGTTGAGGGTTCCTTGGGAACCTCGATAACATTATTGGCCACGTCAATGTAGTTGCCATCGGCATCATCTTGTGAGTTTTTGTCGGTGTTGCTGGCGCCAGCAGTTAGAAATGATGCGTCCGGAAATTGATCTTCAAAAGATAGTGGAGCATGAGACGAATGGGAATAACCCCGCGGATTTTGTCGTTTTCTCAAATGAACAGGTACGTACACAGAACTCATTTTGCAAACTGGCCGTTATACGAGCGGGTTACAAAATATGATTACGATAACACCCTGAAGGTTCTTTCATTTTTTATTAATAATGCATGAGAAAACCTCAATAATTGGGTCGTAGAAAAAACAGACAATAATGCCCCGCGTGTTTTCGTCGAGAGGGTATTTGTGAGACATGTAATACTTCGATTGCTCAAAAACTATATATCCTCAATATCTACTTTTGTATCGTCTTCAAAATCCATTGTAACCATGTCGCCCGCGCTATTCAGTTCATCTTCGATCTGACGCTGGTATTCCTCATTTATATTATCGTCACAAAATGTGATATCCTCTGTTTCGATAACACCAGCTGCTCCGGAATTATCCAGGTTAGTAATAAATTTCCAGTCGATACTTGTTTCAGACGTTTTCAAGCGCTCTCTATCTATGTCGCTGTACACCTCTAATAAGTCACACACGGACTTCTTAACAGAAGTTGCAGCAGTGCTCCATTCCCTGTCGCCGACTAAAACAAGAACACCTCCCCGAAGGGTATTGTCGCGTTTCTTACTTCCTCTGAATTTCCCCCTGATAACACAATCGCGTTCTTGGTTATCCATTCCCATCACAAGACACCGCGCACCACCTAATAATTTTACAACAACCGCGTATATTTCTCCTTCTTCTGTAATTTTTCTTAGTTTGGAGCCGCCTCTCGCGGAAACACCCTTTCTCGCCATGCTCTTATGTTTGCTACCACCAGTTACGTTTTTCACCATATTGCTAGTACTCTATTTGTGATTTGATAGATAGGACGAACTATGTTTCATTTATTTTTTTAACGATATAAATAGTTATTTTTTTATATAAATTATGTACAGCTGATATGAGTGATTTTGATTTGAATATAGATAATTATGAGATCAGTGAGGTAGAAAGTTTACTCAAAGTGGAGCACCCCTACTCGCTTAACGATGTGCTGAAAAGCGAAAAAATGATTATTCGCGTGATTAGTCAAGATAAAAACTACCCAGTTGAAAAAAAAAGCGGGTATATTGAGTTCATGAAAAGCGCCAAGGTGCGTCTCACACAACATATGCGTAAGCAACTAGAGAAAACTATACAAAACGAGCAAGATTTGCCGGATGAAGAGTTTGTCATTGAAAAAGACGTAGGGAAAGTCGTGAATAAAATCAGTGTTACGCAATCAGGCGGCAATTCGTTTATTCAACACCCAGAGACAACCAGTTTCAATGATATTATCGACAAAAACAAATATCTCAATCCGATTGAGACGTTTCCCACCAATGTTGCGCGAAGCGATCTGAATAACCTGAAACGAAAGGTGGTTATTCAAACAGTGATCCTCAATTCGCTCTTTCGTGAGGATTACAAGAACACTAGTTCCACAGACTTTAATTTAGTGTTGCCGTACCAATTCAAAAACGTTTTGTCTATTAGGCTCTCTTCCATTCAGTTACCAAACGTAATTTATTGCTTTTCTGGTGCCAAAATGAACAATATCATGTTTATCGAAGAAACAGGCGACGATTATCATGCCAAAGGAACCATTATATTACCCGATGGTAACTATTCTGTTACTGAGCTCGCATCCACGTTAGAACGGACAATCAATGAGTGCTTGGATATAAATCCGCCTCGCTTTAAAGTGAGAGGAGACGAGGCGTCGCAGAAAGTCACTATTTTCAACGATTATTCTACGTTCTCCATGAACTTTCTGAAAGACGTCGAATCCAGCGATTTTAACAGCACGCTTGGTTGGATCATGGGATTTCGAGAAAAGACGTATGAATGTTCAACCAGATATACATGCGAAGCAGTGTATAACAGCGCAGCGTCTGACTATATATTTTTTATATTAAACGATTTTAATAACTCGCAGACACAGACCATACTGGCAATGTACTCAAAAAGTTATATTGGAGACAACATCTTGGCTATGGTCCCTCTAACAAGCAAAAGCTATCATATGACATTCAATAACGGCCATGATTTTATCGAGAAAAAGAGGGAATATTTCGGCCCCGTGAATTTGCAGAGGATGAAGATTGAGCTTCGCAATCAATTCGGTGAGCTTCTGGATCTGAATTCAATGGACTTTTCTTTTTCTCTGGAAGTGGAGATGGGATACGATTGGTAGTCGCGCCAGCTATACTAATCGACAAGAGCTTCGAGTATTTCCTCGCAAGGTTCGTAGATGCAACTCCCCCCGAATTTTGCATAGAACTCCAGTAAGGACATTCGGTTTTTGAATTGTGGAACATTTCTTTTCTGGATTTCAGACGATTGTTCATCTGTGTCATAATAATATCTTTCCATAAACTCTTCCTCCAGATCGTCGCTTTGCCAGACGATCTGGTCGTCGTGTCTATTTCCCCCGAACTTCTCAATACGTGTTCTCCATACTGGCGTGTTTTCGTGCGCATGGACTAGCCACTTCTTGCGATATATATGAAGCACATCCTCGTCGGCGCACGTATTGAACACTGACAATATTCCGTCGGTATAAGGGGTCTGTGCAACAAGGTGGCAAAACACTTCCGAAGGTCTTTCTTTGCCGTATTCAACCTCGCGGGTTCTGAACTGGTCTACTTCACTTTCTTTGCAAGACACATAGAGGTTCTTTTTAATGGACGTTTCGGGGGAGCCAGTGCGCTGCGAGAGTTCAGTGAAAAGAGTCATGACGCGAGCAATGAGAACGAGAAGAGGACTTACGCCTGGCACTATATACTTTTTCAAGCAATTTACCTTTTCGCACCCCTTGGACTTGAAGAAACTGGTGAGCTCAGCGATGAGTTTCTTGTTAATATTTTCATCCTCTTTTGAGAGGTCGTCGTGGATGTCGTGACAAACCGCTTCGTAGTCAAGGCGTTCTAGTTTCTCGACGAAGCTATATGGTAGCGACTCTTCGTCCTGCTCTGTCTTTATAGTGACGCCCGCTAGCATGAACGCGTCTGTATTGTATTTTCGGATAATAAGATTGGATACAAAGGTCAATATGAACATTTCCTGATCTGCATCGCATGTCAGTTTATCTTCTTTTTTTTTCATGTAATTTTCAAGCTGAACATGCTGAGACGCATACAATGAATAATATATCTTCCACAATATCATTTTAGCGTCTTCTCCAAAGCCGCTAAAATGCAGTTCGTATGCCCAAAATAGGGCAGCCGCCTTGTCCTTCTTGAGGATACTGCCCATCAGCGCAATTTCCACATCTCCTTTAAAGTATAGATATCTAGTAAAAGTTACCATGATGTTAAATGTTGTTTCTTGAATAACCCAAAAGCTTTTATTTCCTTCATTTTTATTTACAACATTTCGGCTGTTATTTTGTTTATGTACTATATGGGAGAAAAGTGGTTTGAGTTTGTCAAGCGTATTAAGAAGGAAGGAAATCACGATTCGCTGAAGGACGCAATGAAAGAAGCGAGCAAGCGCAAGAGTGAGTGGAACGGCAGTAAGGATGCTAGTGCGTCTGTTGACAAAAGTGCTAAGAAGGCCAGGAAATCCAGATCGAGAAAGACCAAGAAAAATGGAACCAAGAAGAGCAGGAGAAAGGGAACCAAGGGCAAGAAGTCCCGGAGAAAGAAGACAAAGAAATCGAGAAAGTAAATATAGATATACCATCAAGTCAATGATATCCGCGCATGGATGTCATTAACTAAATTGATCTAACTCGCAAATGACGTCGCATAGGAACGGGCGATGTTTAAGAGACACATCGCGACATTTATTGATAAGGGTCACAAGTTCATCGGGAACCATATCAAATCCATCATGAGAGACCAAGTTGGCAAAAAAGACACCTATTCCATAGACAAATGCCTTTTCAGAGTTTTTTTCCACAACTTCCTCCAGAAAATGCAATGGCTTGTTTACTAAAAATAAAAATTCGCTGACAATCTTATCAATCGGGTCTTGTGTATCGTCATTCTTCACCCTAGAAGAGCCATCGCCTGTATGTGACTGAAAAAACAACCGCGTGAAATGTCTGATGTTATCTCTAGAAAGCGCTGCAATACCATGTTGTTTCATGCGCGCCAGCATATGGCACTCAATGGGCCAATACTGCGACTGGTCTGAATGAGGAGTATGGCGGAACCCGTAAATACGCGGCGTCTCGCTTTTATGGTATCCTATTTGTTGATAATCGATGCATCGAATTTTTGCATCATGTAACACCCCCAGCGCTTGCACAAGATGTCTGAACGATGACACTACGCACATGGTCCTATCTATAACTGCCTTGGATTTAAAAAAGGTTAGTGGGTGGATCAGCTCTTCGCGGTACGTGAGAATATGGTCTGGTGCAGAGACTATGGGTTCATGATATGAAATGGGAGAAAAAAAGAGAGAACTCCTCGGTAGCGTCGCAACAAGTTTGTGTAATTGCATGTCTTCGTCTGTAGCGCGCCGTATTTCCTTTGCGTACTTTATTATATTTTTCTCATGATTTCTGGCGGCTCTACCAGTCGGAACCTCCAGAATATTGAGTGTGTAGAGAGGGTTCATAAGATACAAGGCTATTGATGTAAAACAAAAAATCTGTTTATTACATTTACATTCCAACAATCAAATCAATCAATTTTTTCTTTTTCTGCTTCGCGACGAAGGGCGCGCATTTCCTGGAGGTGCTTGAGCCGCATTTCTTCGGCATCTTCCTTTGTCTCCCCACTCTTCTCCTCTTCCTCGTTATTTGTATCATTACTATCGTAGCCACCATCATTCGCGGTATTGTCGGTCGATCCGACCCCTCCCTTGTGAATGACAAAGTATCGGTTCTTATAGGTCTTCTTTAATTTCTCGCGAACATTGCTGCATCCAGTAATTCCCTTTTCCTGCAAGTGGCGCGTTGTTTCTTGGATAGCGGTCTGCTCTAATTCGCAGAACTCAGAAAAGCCCACCGAGGGCTTGAAATCCTCACGCTCAATGTTGTTGGTGATGTGTCTATCGATCTGCATTAATATCGGCTTATCGAGAGCAACATATTTTTTTCTTTCTGTCGGTGCCTTTTTTTCGGTGCTCTTTTTTCTGAAGTAGTATCTTGAACTTTTATACATTTTGACGCGTATGTCACCTTCATATCCGTCTTGTTTGAGACGCGTTTCTTCGTCTATAATCGGTCTGTTATTTTCTTCTAGCCATTTAGACCATGCCTCTTTATAAGCGTGTCTATCCACATCATTATATTGCTTGGAGAACGTGCTAAGGCTCTCCATTATACCTCTCGAAAACTCGTATCTGAAAATCTTAGTTCTTTCCATGGTGTCGTGTATATGTTGTTATTTATCTGCTTGATCAAATCCACTAAAAACTATTTCATTTTTATTTGAATCAGATAGTATCCAAAAATCTGACAAGTATATATATGCCAGCCAAAACATTCACTCTTTTTTCTCAACCATACCTTGACAAGATTAATCAGTGTTACTTGACACTCGTTACGCTAAACAACATGCCACAAGGCCCGTTGAAAGACTTAGTTGTCAGTGTAAAAATGCCCCCACTGAGTGAGTTCAAGCAGCCTGGCCCTTGTTCGCCTATTCAATTGTGTGCACTTGCAATTAGATCCCCTTGTAGATGTGGTCTTATGACGTTAGACGATCTTCCCGATCTCATGTCGTTTCTTGCAGAAAACAATTATTCGTTCAATAAAAGTATAACAAAAATACTGCAGAAGACAGACACTGGGGGGAAAGAAACGCTCACGTTTGTAACATACGACGGGTAACAAGAATTCTACAAATAAAATAAAAATGATAATATGTAACGCGATTACATACCATCATTCCATACCATGAACACAACCGATCATGCAAAGCCGGTCGAAAGTAAAGTCGTGGTCACGAAACCACCTGAGATCGAAGAATATATGTCTTCTCTTAGCGAATTACACAAGCATGCAGCGACAATCGCAGAAGACCATTTAGGTAGTTCATTTGATATTATAAAAAGCAATGGGTTCAAAAATTGGTTAAAATCGAAAAACACACCTAGTGCCTCCACCTAGATGAGCCTGCTGAAATCGCTTTATGGTGTGGTTTGTGCGCATCAAAATTCTATCTCTCTGGTTTTTCATTTTTCTCCCACCTTTTTGTCCAATTTTGTTGACTTTGCCAACAACGTCATTGGTCATTTTATTTTTCACAGATTGCATGTCTGGTGTTTGGGGAACGCTTGGCATCTGTGGAACGGCTGGCATCTGTGGAACGCCTGGCATCTGTGGAACGCTTGGCATCTGTGGAACATTTGCCTGCATTGTGGAAAGGTTGGCTGGCATCTGTGGAACTGGCAGATCTGATGCCTGTGGAAATCTTGAAACATTCGGCATATTCGGCATGGATATAGGACCGCCAGTTGGAATGTTTGGCATAAAATCAGTATCTCCGGAGCCTACAATCGGTAGTTTGTTGATCTGTGCCATTGCTGACGACGGCAGCAAATCGCCTATAGATGTCGGTGCATTGGGTAACGTCGGAAGCTGGTCAATCAGCTCGCGAGGCACTCCCATACTCAACATTTCCATCTTGGAGTTTTCTACATCCTCTGCGATTTTATTCACAGCTGTAGCCACGTTTCTCGCTCCGGCAATCGCCTTGTCAACCATAACAAAAACAGACAGAGCGTTTCCTATTCCTGGAACCGCTTTTATCCCATTTTCAGCCACGCTTAATCCTTTCATAGTCATGTCAGACACAATCTTGTCGGCCACGTCGTCTATTTTGACTCGAAGTCTATCTTCTATTATACTAGCCTCAGGGGGAATTTTGCTCAAAAACTGATCCTGGATGCGTCTGGTAACTTGTCCGTTAATTATATAAGACACCTTGGTAGCAATCAAATTTTTTATCCAATACATGATCCCACCAATCGGCTTAAAATCTTGTTTTTTCCCACTTGTCTTCGCTCCGCCTTTTATATATTGTTTTTTTTGCGTCTTTTTTTTACTATAGCGTCGTCGTTTTACTGATTTTGTTTTCTTGACCATGCGTTGTTATATTATAACAAGCTTTTTTTGTACTCACCTATTTTTTTGAAGTCTGAAAATGTCAGTCTGCCCGCAGAGGTCTCTGCACTTGATACCTTTTTTACAATACTAAAATTAGCCAGTTTTCCCTGACAAGAATATCTATTGGATTTTTCTACAACTGGTTTGGATTTGTTGCTTGCTATTCTGGTTTGTTCCTTTGCTCCCGAAGCGGAGGGTCCAGATTGCTGTTGATTGTATGTTTTGAATTTAGCAAACACATTTTTCTTCTCAACTACAATAGGGTGCTCGGTATTTGAGGCATCTAAATTAGATGTAGATGTATCCAGCTCAATTTTTTTCAAGTTAGTAATTTCTAACATCATTTTTTCCTCTTCTAATTCGACATCTACAACAAGATATTTGCATTTGAAATGTATAGCAAATTTTCTAGACACTACCTCCAAGAAGCGAAACGGAATAATGTTATCTGAGTAATAGACAAATGTCTCTCTTGTCTTATCGTATGTCATAATAACATTTCCCACTGGGGTATATTCCATGACAAAGGTAGTCTCCCAGTTTTTGTCTGGCTGGTGACTATCGTCCTCAGTCATGGATCGAAACTGATTTTTGAATTTGTCCTCATATAGAACGTCTTTTCTAACATCTGTTTCCGGTTCATCATTTGCATCTTCAACGTCCGTCGTGGTATGTGCACGAGAATGTATTGTTGAAAGGATATACGCATATACATGTGGTATTTTTTCGGTGAAATCCACGTCGGTTGATACTGCAAAGATGGCTGACCAGAATATAAGAAAAAGAATATACAAATTATCCATATACAGAGTGCTGCACTATATTTAACCCGTTTTACTTTATTTCATTGCTGTATGACATACCAGACGCCATGATATATCACAATTAACCAAAGAAGATGTCGAGCCCTCTCGCAGGTTTCGCTGTGCGACTGGTTGCATTGACAAGTAACTCCGTTCTACGAATGTTGAACAAATTTTCCACATCTTTGGTCAAATCAGGGACGTCGATAAGCTCAAATGTATTTTCATCGCACTCTGGATGTAATCTGACTAGTCGTAAACAAGTCACGCGCTTATTGTATTTTCTTTCCAAAATGGCCTTGTATGTGTTGAGCTGCAGCGAATAGTGCCAGAAGTTGGAATCGGGCATATGACTTATGCATTCCGTGTCTGCAAATTTATTGAATGCATTTATTGCAGAAATGCCTTTACTGCGTTTCCAATCGTAAATGGTAAGCGTTCCGTCTGGATTTTCATATACCATATCAATAGACCCTGATAATTTTAGATCTTCGTCATACACCAGCCACTCCGTTCGATAAGGCCGAAACTTCGCGTGTTCGGTGGCGAATTGCAGGAAGTATTTCCATTCCAGCGTCTCTTCTTTTTCAGATGGCGTTATTTCGTGATAGTGTGATAAAAGGTCAGAATGTGAATACGGATAGGAGACCGCGTCATTGTTCATGAAACATTCAATCTGAAGATGCATGTCGGTGCCTGCCTGGCTAACACTCTTGCCATTGTCGGTCCATTGTTGTTTAATTTCGTTCTTAGTCATTCCCCAGTATTTGTGTCCTGGCTGCCATTTTTTTCCCTTCATCATCTTGTCGATAATCAAATCGGCATCGAATTTTGGAAAATGCTGGTGGTTCCAAGTTGTCACAGAAGTGTACTTACTTGTTGTATCGTTCGTGATGGTGTATTTGTGACCCTCTTCTTGAAATTGGATGTATTCATCTCGAGGATGCGCGTTATGCACACACAACACAGGAAGAGGCGTAGTCATTATAAATAGCTTATTCGTTGCAATGATCAATATTTGAATATATAAATCATTTTTAAATATTGATTGTGGTTAGTTGGGGTGTGTATCGGTCGTTTCGAATATAGTCTTTTCTTACTTTTCAACACAACTACCAGTCTTTTTGCTTTTGCGCGTTCCGTTTGGACAACGTTTCCTAGTTTTTGGTTTGTTTTTATCTTCACATCGTCCGTTTGTTTGATTTCTATGTGTTCCGTTTGAACAACGAGGGGTTCTGCGTTTCTTTGCTAAACGCGTTGATCTACGAGGCACATGTTTATTCAGTTCAAGCTGACGTTTTTCTTTATCTAAGCGTCTTTTTAGTTGTTGCGCTTCCTTTATTTTTTTGTCTGCTTCTTTGCGCAGAACCTCTAATGCCTTTTTCTCTGCTTCTTTCTTTTTTTCCATTTCTTTCAGTAATGTTCTATAGTGAGCATTAATATCCTTCTCTTTCTTGTGCCATGCATCCATATTGTTGTTTTTGAAATACTTATTTTTATTCGAATACTTTCCGTGACTGGATAACTCTGCCTTCCATTCTTTATGAAGATTACGACCTTCGCGACCTAAGATACCTAAATTAATCGGCATTATATATTCTACACAGATTTTTTATCCATATCCATATCCATATCCATATCCATATCCATATCCATATCCATATCCATATCCAGTTCTCCAATTTCTTTCTTTAAATCAATTATCTCTTTTGCCAACACACCAATTACGCCGTTGTAGTTCACAGATTGAAAATCAGGACCATCCTTCACACCAGATACCAAATATGGAAATTCATTCTGTAACTCATGGGCAATAAACCCCATATCAGGTTTTCCCGTTAGTTGGTTTATGTACTTTACAGGATGTAGTTGATCAATCGTCTGGCGCACTGGTTGAATATCCGACTTTATGCGATAGTCTGAATAAGTCACATATTGCGTTGATTGCATGGATCCACTTACATCGATTGCGCATAGCTCATTGGATGGGGTTAGTGAAATAGTATCTTTATTAATGGCCATCTTGCCATACATTATATACGTTTTATCCGAAGACGGCTCGAATATCAAATCTTTGGAGGTTCCAATGGTGATGTTTGGTGTCGGCATATTAAAATTAATCGACGCGTCTATACTCATTGTCATTTCAAAATTTCCTACTACACCCACAGATTGATTAAGAGTTGTGCTAGCATAATTTGGTAGATCATACCCTGTCCACCCGTTATTTCCGCCAATGATCGTTGGGTCTTTTGCGATAATAATAGTATAAGATCCGCCTCGTGTCTTATCACCAACAGCTATCCATAAATCGACATGAGAGTTGTAAGCAACATCCACACCATCTGCAAACAACGTATTGGAATTGGCCAATGTTTCCCAACCATTTTGATTAGTTGAATCAGCGATATATTGTGGAACAAGATCTCTTGTGGTGTCATTGATTTTGCAGTAAGCTATAGAGTTGCTATTTAATTGCTGTTCATTATCGCTCCAACCCGTCCCAACTGCCACAAATAAGTGTTGTTGAGTGGAGAAAACTATTTTCTTGCAGGTAGTCGCGAATAAATCAGGGTTACTTTTCTTAGTCCTATCACTGGACATGACATTGATCCAGTTTGTCCGTCCATTGTAGTTGGAATATGCCATGGTACAATCTTGACTGGGGGCACTAGTGCCTCCACATAACCACTGATCTCCATATGTATAATACATAATGGTTCTACCATTAATCAAAAGGCTGTTGGATATGGGCTGCCATCCACCTGCTGTAGCAGCCGCATCGATTGAATCATACACTACATACGGATTTGTTGCCCACGCAAGCTGGTTTGTATTACTTCCAACAGCTATCCATTGTCGATATGTC
>ERZ1048068.1718-NODE-1718-length-16533-cov-5.040114_pt1 | contig 16533 bp, 16 predicted proteins | sample MGYA00383098_ERZ1048068 | MGnify/ENA primary metagenome ERZ1048068 (study PRJEB29581, sample SAMEA5548368) | metagenome | biome: marine; feature: coastal; material: water | depth 1 m | study: Short-term variability in the microbial, nano- and picoplankton... | reverse complement strand
ATGTTACTTTTAAAACAAAGAGAGATTGAATGGATTAAAAAAAGAATCGAATATTTAAAAAGTAATTTAAAAGAAATAGACAATGAATAAATAGTTCATAATGACAACAGAACAGCGTGAATTTGGAGTACTTGATCATGGTTTTGTTCGTTTGGTTGACACGATGCCTCAAAAAGACCTTGATGAGGCCATTGTACAGGCTGCTCGTGTTTCTTATGCCGGGGGAACCACGGCTACCCGTTCATCAGCAGGACTTATACGCTACCTCATGCGCCACAAGCATAACACACCCCTTGAAATGGTGGAATTCAAGTTCCATATCAAAATGCCAATTTTCATCGCCCGGCAGCATATGCGACATCGAACAGCCTCCATTAATGAATTATCCGCCCGATACAGTGTTGTACCGGACGAATTTTATAAACCCGATTTTTACAGGCAGCAGTCAGCAGTTAACAAACAGGGTTCAGAGGGTGTCGTGGATCTAGATGATCAATTAGCATCACAGCCATCTGAACTTTGTCATGGTGCATTTATGGTTTATAGCAACCTTTTAGATGCCGGATGCTGCCGTGAACTTGCTCGTTCCCATCTTCCCCAATCAACCTATACTGAATTTTATTGGAAGATTAACCTTCATAATCTTCTTCATTATCTGGAACTTCGCATGGAGGCTGGTGCCCAACAGGAAATTCGGGAATATGCAAATGCGATGTATAAACTTGTAAAAGATAAGGTACCAAATGTCATGCAAGCATTCATGGATTTTCGCGTAAATGCTGTGACATTTACCGGACCCGAAATTGAAGCCATCAACAACAAAACCCTCAAACTAAAATCACCCGGCGAAGATCGTGAGTTCCAAGAGAAACTTAAAAAAATCGGGCTACTAGATAGTAATTAGAACTGCATCATGTACGTTTATATTTTAAATGGTAAACTTTTTGGAAAGGACATTTACGAAATCAGTGTAACGGATGATCTCAAAAAAAGACTTGAAAGTGACGTAGTTGGATATCCAAATGATAATAAAATTTTATTCGCAGAAAAAATAAAATTTTATGATCCGATAAATTTTAAAAAACTTTTAAAATTAATTTTAGAAGATTATGAAATTAGTGATAATGATTTTAAAATAAATATTGAAGATGCAAAAAATATCATCCTAAAAAATTTAGAAGTTTATGATGTTGAACCAAAACCAGTTTCTGCCCAGACAAAAAGAGGATGTCTAGGTTTTAGTTGCTGAACGCCACACCAGCCATACCATTCTTAATTCTTAGTACGTTCCAATTGACGGCATAGAGGTATGTATCGTCGTTTTCCGATGAACCTACAAATTTCATTTCAGCATTGTCAAGGCGTGAGAAATTGCATGATCCTGTTGGTACATGCTTGCTGGCTTTTTGAGCAAATGAGTACATTTTTAATCCCTTACCACCTTGATAGTCATCATTAGTACTGTTGCCAAAAGAATTTAATTTTAAAAGTTCTGAAGCGTGTTCAGAATGATAGTATCCTTGAACAGAACTAAAATATATATCCGGCATAGGACTATCGAAGAGTTGTGTACCGTTAAGGTATAACATCACATCACTAGATGTATAATGCGTATTTGACACATTACTCCAATGAATAGATTTTACTGGGTGATTAAGTAATGACAAGTCAAACATATAATTTGACCCATTGCGTGTAGTTACTGGGATGCGTTGGACCTGTTCGATGAGAATTTCATGTTCTTTATTTACAAAATAGTCCCTCTCAATTGTATCTAGCATTATATAATTGGCATAAAAATCAACTTTACCTGGATCTGATGATGAAAATTTAATTTTAATCTCAACTTCATGATATTGTAGGGCTAACAAAGGAAGCGGCTGACCATCACAAAATGAAAAATGAAGAGGTATAAACTCCAGTCTTTCATATGTATTACGTCCATAATAATCAGAACCTGCTTGCTTTGTTGCCGCTATAGCCATAGCCTTCGCACCAGAATCAACTAAAAACTTCTGCCAATGTAAAATCATAAAAGTCGCATCTTGACGGTCGACCATTTGTCCACCAATCCACAGTTCGAAAATAACAGGTTTACTGGTTGATGGCATTAGGTTTGACGAAGTATTATCATTATCAGCCATATGAAGCCAAACATAATCCAGAAGGTCTCCTTTATTTGGAATTTTAAGGCTAATCTCCTGATTTGGGCCAAATGTACCCATTGGGTTCAATTTAACTGGTTTAGAGGTGAAATTGGTATGACGTTTATACTGTTGTCTGAAGAAAGAAACTTCTGGGCTGCCTGTAAGATAAACATCTTGCGCGCCTTTCGCAACTAAGTCAACAAGTGCACCGGACATTATTTATATATTACTATAATATATTTAAAAAAATAATTCGCTTAATACACAAGGAACAGTAATAATGGTTTTATTTCAAGCATTAAACTGGGAATCAAACGACATCGATGATGAACATCTGATTAGTATTTTTGGGCGCACCGAAGATGGTAAGTCTGTTTGTATGACAACTGCATTCAAGCCTTATTTTTTCATCAAACTCTCCAAAACTACTAATCCTGCTGTAGTTTATGACAAATTGAGGGAATTCATAGAATCTTATAATGTATTGAACTGTAAAGATCTATGGGGATTTCAAAATAATGAAAAAAGTCGGTTTATGAAAGTCAATTTCAAGACGCATGAACAAATGAAAACATGTGATAGAAAGTTGCGTTATCCTCTACAAGGTGATACATATCCAATGAAGGTCTACGAATCTAATTTAGATCCTATGCTTCGTTTTATGCATCGGACTGATATTCAGTCTACGGGTTGGCTGGACACTGGCGACCAGTGTGTGAAGAATAACATTGCAAAAACAAATATAGACTTGTTCTGCAACAAATGGGAAACTCTAAAGCCTGTCAAACGTGATGATTTGGCACCCTTTGTTGTGGCCTCGTTTGATATTGAATCAAATAGTTCAACTGGTAAGTTTCCGGATCCTGATGTTTTTGGTGATTGTGTGTTCCAGATTGGTATTTCATTGGTAAGGCAGGGTGAAAATGAAGTATATGATAAGACTTGTCTTTGTTACAAAAAGACTGGTAATGTTCAAGACTGTGACATCATATCATATCCAACTGAACGAGAACTTCTCATGGGATTTAAGAAATATCTAGATGTTCATGATGTTGATATTATGACTGGCTGGAACATCTTTGGTTTTGATTTGGAATTTATTTTCAAGCGTGCTATTTTGGTTGGATGCCCTCCTGAATTTTTTGAACTGAGCAAGTTTAGAGATTATAACTGTGAACTTGTATACAAAAAACTTTCTTCGAGTGCACTTGGCGATAACATGTTGAAGATTATTCCGATGCCTGGAAGATTTATTTTTGATCTTTTCCATGAAGTGAAAAAAAATGAAAAACTTGACTCTTATACTCTGAATCATGTTTCAAAAACTTTCTTAGGAGACCAGAAAATTGATATGCCTCCAAAGGAAATGTTTAAGAGGTTTGAAGAAGGAGATGCCGAAAAACTTGCAGAAGTTGCTGAGTACTGTGTGAAGGATACACTGTTACCCCACCAACTTCTAGACAAATTATGTATTCTTCTGAACCTTTTGGAGATGGCAAAGGCGACATGGGTCCCGTTATGTTATCTTTCAGAGCGAGGCCAACAAATCAAAGTGTTTAGTCTTTTGTCTCGCAAAGCGCGTACGATGGGTTTCATGGTCCCAACAATTCGGTGGGGAACTTCTCCTCAAGAACAGTATGAAGGTGCAACTGTTCTGGAAGCCCAGACTGGTGCATATTATGAACCCATCACTGCCCTGGATTTTGAAGGTCTGTATCCGTCTATCATGATGGCCCACAAGCCATGTTATTCTACTATTGTATTGAATAGTAGGTATGATAATATACCAGGGGTGAAATATGAACGTTTTACGATTAATGGTAAAACGCATACATTTGCACAAGATGTTCCTAGTCTACTTCCAGAAATTCTTGCTGAACTTAAACAATTTCGCAAGTTGGCCAAAAAGGATATGGCAAATGCAACTGGTCAGATGAAACAGATGTACAACGGAAAACAATTGGCATACAAGATTTCCATGAATTCCGTCTACGGTTTCACAGGGGCTTCGAAGGGTATGCTTCCTTGTGTAGCCATCGCTGCGACAGTTACATGTGAAGGTAGGCATATGATAGAACAGACAAAGGAGTTGGTTGAGAGAGAGTTCAAGGGTGCAAAGGTGCGGTACGGAGATACAGATAGCGTGATGGTTGAATTCGACGTCGAGGGGAGGACAGGCATAGATGCAATTGAATACAGTTGGAAGTTGGGTGAGGAGGCTTCCAAGAGATGTAATACATTATTTAAACATCCAAAAAATTTAGAACTTGAAAAGGTTTATTATCCATATATTTTGTATTCAAAAAAGAGGTATGCTGCTAAGATGTGGACACAGGGTCGTGATGGAAACATGCATATGGACTGTATTGATGTCAAGGGTCTCCAACTTGTGAGGCGTGATAACATTCCATATGTTCGAGAAGTTTCCAAGGAAGTTTTGGATATCATCTTGCAAAGTAAAAACCCCGAAGCAGCCAAAAATTTAGCACATGAAAGGGCCGTACAACTTCTGGATGGGCAGATACCAATTGAAAAACTTATACTTTCCCAAAAGTTAGCAGATTCTTACAAGTCTAACAACCTGCCGCATGTTCAGGTAAGAGACAAAATCCGCAACCGTTCACCGGGATCTGAACCACAATCCGGGGATCGCGTGCAGTTTGTTATTGTTGAAACCGACGATCCAAGGCACAGACAATTTGAAAAGGCTGAAGATCCCAAGTGGGTGCTTGAAAAGGGTATAAATCTAGATTATCAGTATTATTTCACAAATAAGTTCATGACACCAATCTGTGACCTTCTGGAACCTCTGGTCGAAAACCCTCAAAATGCACTTTTTGGCGACCTTCTACCGGAAAAGAAGAGCCGGAAAAAGCCGGAAGTCAAATGCAAAAAAATTGACGACCTCTTTGCTGCATTTAATAATCGAGTTAAAAAATAAAAGCATTAAAACAATAAGAATGGGAGATGTCTTCCGAGGCACTTTCGCATATTTCCGAAATTATAGAAACTGAAATACAAAAGGCACTCAATGAAAAACTAACAAAATATGCAGAATATGTATCACAACGATATGATATTTCTCTGAGGTTACTTATGCATGATTTAGAAAACTTGGAAAACCTGGTAATACAGTCACCAAGGAATTCATTCAGTTTAAATGATGGAAAATGTAAAGGTATAAAAGCAGATGGTAAGAGATGTACATTTGCACCTAAATCACATGGATATTGCTCCCGTCATTTAGACCAGAGAAAGATAGAAAGGCCAACAGTTCTACCAATAACCACAACAACCGAGACCATTCCACATAATCATTCATTTTCAGAGTGTTTATTCAAGGTTGGTTGTCCGGCTTGTGAAAAATCTAAACGACCTTCTTCAAAAGAAAATTTACTTATAGATTTATGAGTTATTACTATTAACGATGAACACTAAATCCACTACATTACTTGCCTCAATCAGGGATTTTTATACAAAAGATGAAAAGAATTCAAAATACCTTACCGACATTCTTGAAAAAAAAAATGGAATTTCTTTAAGAAATATAGAATGGTTTATAACTAATCATTCTAAAAAAACGAATTTTAGTTATAAAACACATGATGGTAAAAAATTTATAGTTCACTGTGCATACAAATCAACTCTTGATGGTTATAGTAAGAAATTATTTGATCCGTTTTGTCGAGCAGAAAAAATAGAATTTTCTATTCCAAATACAGAAACAAAAGTTCAAACAACTGTTGCACAACTTAATTTTATAAAATGGTGTATAAAAAATGAAATTATCGATTATCTTCTTAAAAACAAAGAAGATATTATTTTAAGAAAAAATAGTTGAAACGAAACCATTTTCATATCTCAAAAATTTATATCCAAGATAATATAAATGCATCTTATATGAATTTATGGCAGAATCACTCATTTTTATATCCATTACAGTTTTTGATGAATCCATAACTGCGAAATTTAAGGCACCTGTCGGTGTTGGATTTCTTGGATCTATGGAAAATGAATACGTGTATATATTTCTTGCGGGTGGTTCAAGATGATGCTGAAAACTTTGTGTATACTTATAATATCCAGCACCTACGCGCGAATTATCACTTCCTTGAAAACCTATTTGGTATCCACCATTCAAATAGATTTTTGCATCAGTTATAATTTGCTTGGAAAACTCTTGATATATATTACTATTTGTATCGTCCCAACTAAAATTATATCTATTATTGAAATTCAGAACATTAGAAGAATCTTCAAAATTAACATCTCTCAAAAACCAATGAAAAGATTTTACAGGTAAAGAAGATGTCAAATCATTCTTAAATGTTTTTGAACCAGCAGATACTTCTAATACTGGTTGTGTTCCAATCGTATTGATCATAGTTTGTTGGGGATTATTTACCAGATAAAGACGTTCATTGTCTGTTAAAACAAATTCTTGTGTTATCACATTTAGTTCGGGTAGGGTGACCTCGCTCTGAACAGTTGCATTACTAAAGAATGAAACTGGCTGGAAAGTGATTGAAATTTCTATAACACTATTCCAACATGCACATGTGTAAAAATAAGGTTTGAAAAAATTGTCAGATTCCATAAAATTTCTTTCATATAAGACGCTTCTAGAACGATGAAAGAAAAAGTATAGTGGTATGAAAAGTTTAGTTGCGGAGTTTGTAGTTGTCGGTGGTCCAATCATATTTTGGTGGCATCTTTTTTCAGATTCGTTATTATATAATTCATTATGGATAATTGACCAATCACCGTTTATAATGTCTATAGTATTTCCATCCACTATAAACTTTATTTCTTTTATTATACTGTCTCCAACATTTTGGCAATATAAATTTGACCCAGATAAAGGAGGTAATTCACATTGGAGATATGCATTTGCCAATATGTCGCCGGAAGTTTTAGGATCTATCTTAAAACGTACTTCTTTGTCAAGGGGCCAAGATAAAGAACTATTTTTTGGTTTTTTTAAAATGTGTGATCTGTAAACAGTTGCAAAATTTGTATGCTGTTTTATGGGGGGTGGTGTAAACCTCTTGTCATCTCCAAGTAAAAAGGTATCTTGTTTACCGATGGCATCAAGTGACAAAACAGCACCGGTACCTGCTGTACCTCTTTCAACAGCCATTTATATTACTATTTTATTAACATTTTAATATATCATTTTTCCACATAGTTGTATGAGTTGTAGACTTTAGAGTTTTGATCTTTTTCGAAATTTCCTGGTTTTGTTTGTTAAGTTCCTCAATCGATTCTTCTGTGTACTCATATGTCTTGATATGCAGCAAGTAATCATATTTATCATTCAACTTATCATACTTGCGCCGAACAAGTTCAGCCTCAAGTTCAGCCTTTTTTCTTTTGAAGATAACGAGTTCATCCTCGACAACCTCCTTTACAAATCGAGCCCTGTTACGAAGTTCCATTTCTTGTTTATAGTACGTATCAAGTAGATGAGCCTTGCGAAGTTTGTAGTGAGATAGACGAATTTCAACAAAGTCCACAAGTATCTCTTCAGCGGTGTTGTACTTTTTGATACCTTGAACGGGGTGGAACAAATGCATATTACTTGTATGAATTACCTTGGTTAATTTGAGATCTTTTTCGAGGGAAGTTCCATTATAATTGATTATTTCAAACAACACTTCCTCTGTTGTACTATTATTGACATAATCTGAAATAATCTTCTTCTCAACCAAACTCTCCAAGTGTTCCTTGTAATCACTTGTCCATCTCCCAGGTGGAAGTTCTGTAACAGTTATCTTGTTTTTGGGGCCAACTGTCCACACCCCAGTCGTCAACCAACTTTGTGGAGATTCTTGAGACTGTGTAACGGTTCCCTTGAAACCCTTGAAGTAAGGTGTCATCTGTTTAATTTCTCCACCTTGTAAAACACTGAGGAGATTTTGCTTGACTTCATCGGGATTGAAGGGTGGAATATAACTACTAAAACCAGTTCCGATACCTTCTGTACCATTCACAAGAACAGTTGGGACAATCGGGACAAAAAATTCTGGTTCTATGGATTTTCCATCATCGACAAGATACTTCAGAATTGCATCATCCTCTGGATCAAAAAACTTGCGAGCAGATGGTGTAAGATGTGTATGAATATACCTTGTTTGACTTGCATCCTTGCCTCCCTGAAGTCGCGTACCAAACTGACCCGATGGGTTGAGAAAGTTGATGTTGTTTGAACCAACATAATCATGTGCAAGTTTCACAATTGTATCTGCCAGAGATGTTTCACCGTGATGGTAACTTGTGGTTTCGGCAACGTAAGCAGCCAATTGAGCAACCTTCATCTCCTTGACGATGTTGCGCTTGAAACATGCAAATAGAACCTTTCTCTGTGATGGTTTATATCCATCTACCATCGACGCAATTGACCGAGCAAGGTCGGCCAGACTAAAGTTTACAAGATCTTTTCGGATAAAACTTGTGATTGGAAGATTGGAAACATCCCCGTAGTTTACCTCAAGTTCCGAAGGTTCCGCCTTTGAACTTTCAAGAAGCCACTCTTTTCTGTTATCTGCGAGGGACTTGTCAAAGGCCAGAAGAATAGATTTGTGCGATTCTTCATCCATCTCAAATTTGACTGTAAGTTTTGAAATGTTTTTGAAATACTCGTGAGCCTCCTTCGAAGTTGAAGTACCCAGACCCTTGTAGTATTTAATGGCCCATCCAGTCTGATTGTTGGCATACCACTCTTTGAACTTTGAGTCTGTAAAAAACGAAAGTTGGGTCTTTCCTTTTGTGACTTTCACACGGGGTGTAACCATACTGACAAGAAATCCAAGTTCAATCAAACTTGGCCAGAAAAATTCAAACATGTTCAAAATAAGACCCTTAATATGACTTCCATCATCATCTGCATCAGTCATGATCATCAATCGCCCATATCGAAGTTCTTTCAGGGATGTATATGTCTTTCCCTGCTGAAGACCGATAATCTGCTTGATATCATTAAACTCCTGGTTGGATACAAGTTGTTTGACAGATGCATCACGGACATTCTTGCACTTACCGCGAAGTGGGAAAACGCCGTAGTGCGCCCGGCCGACAATAGAAAGACCAGCAACTGCCAACGTCTTTGCCGAATCACCCTCTGTCAGGATAATTGTACATTGAGAAGATTGAGCGGTGCCAGCCTTGTGTGCATCATCCAACTTTGGGATATTGATCCGAGACTTTCTTGCACCATCCGTCTTTTTGAGTTCCTTCTGTTCACGGAACTTCGAAACAGCCAAAACTTCCTCTTGAATTCCTGTCTTCAATACATTCTTGATGTATGGCTTAGTAGGAACAAATGCACTACCAAAACTCGAAGCCTTCAGGGTGCATTGAGACTTTACTTGGCTGCTAAAAGTTGGATTTTCAATGGTGGACTTTACAAAAATAAACATTGTATTCTTGACAAATTGTGGCTTGAGTTTGATCTTCTTTCCCATGTCATCAATGATACCGTTGACAACTTGCGAAGATATATGGTCAACGTGAGTACCACCTTGAGTTGTACAAATACCATTCACAAAGGAAACCTGTTGAAAACCTGTATCAGACGGTGCGATAGTCACACTCCAACGTTCGCTGTTGAGAGTTGCAACCTTTGTACCATCTTCAAGATACATCTTTGCATAGTTTTCAGTTGTCATCTTTTTTAAGGACTTCCCCATGAAATTAATCTTACAGTTGGAACTTGTGCAAATCAAAGAATCATATACACGCTTTTCAATGATTTTATAGAAATCCTCATCCAATCCATCCATCTCAAAACGAGGCCAGTCCGGTTTGAAGATTATATTTACAGATGACTTCGAACCAGAATATTTTGTAATCTTTGGAGGATTGCACTTTTCCATATTGTTCTGCCACTTTTGAACATAGTGTTGCTTGTTCACACCGTCCTTGATATCAACAACGAATTCGGTTGAGAAAATATTGGCCAATTTTGCGCCATAACCATTTCGACCGCCGACAATCTTCTTCTTTTCGTCATTATAGTTTGAACTTGTGAGAAGGTGACCAAAGGTGAGTTCGGGGTTCCAGATACCTTCAGTTGAATGTTTCTCTACAGAAATTCCACCCAACGGGCCGTTGTTTTCGACACTTATTATACCATTTTCTTTGTCGACGAGAACAGAAATGGCTGTAACTTCCTTTGGAAACTGAGTATTACGATCTGTCGCATTGACCAGTATTTCATCAAAAATCTTCCACAATGCCAGAGAAACTGAAAGTTTTGAAAGTTTAAACTTTTCACCTTCCAGTATCCAGTAAGAGTCGGACGTCTTGGAAGTCACACCTACGTAGGAATCAGGTCGCAAGAGAACATGTTTCGTATGTGTGACTTTTTGTATCTCTTCTTTCGTCATGATGAAGAGTCTTACTTATACTTACTAATATTACTTAGGTATTTTTTAACTAATTTTTTTAAATATTGATATTATTATAATGACATTATTTTTCATCATCGGTGTAGTCATATTGATATTCTTGTTCTTTCCAAGAAATAAAAATGGATCAAACATTAAAAAACTTTTAAGACAATCTGCAAGGTTTGCAACTGCTGCTCAACAGGATGAGTCTCCCATCATTGCTACTTTACATGCCAACTACGCGGCTGCTTACCTGTGGGCACTGAAGGATATAGCAAATGCGCGAACAATTCATCAAAATACCGGCGTAGAACTTAAAACTTTCGAAGAACATATCTTAAACGTTCAAGACATGGTAAGTAAGAAGGTGGTGCAGAAGTGTCCAGAATTTGCAGGTGACGTCGATTTATATCTATCAAGTATAGCCGGAGAGGCTTGATGGTTCTTTTAAAATTTATTTATATTTTAAAACTTTTTGAAAACTTGTTTAATGAAAAAAGTATTTTAAATTTGTTGTCAACTTTTTTAATTTTTATAAGTTTTCAAAATTTGACATCCAATATATATGTTCTGGTAATTGAAGTATGTATATTTCTTCTAAAATTGGGATCTATATATTATGATAAATACAAAGATGTGTTATCGTTGGTTGATATCACTATTCAAGTAATTCAAATACTTGTCCAAAATGAGTTTAAGTGTGTTGATGAGTAATAGTAGGAACCATGGAGGTCATTCGCGATGAAAAGTGGAATGTGTTCTATGCTGACGCTAACAAAACATTCAATGAAGAATATAAGGTAAAACAGGCCAATGCATGTTGGCGTGCCTACATGAGGCAACAGTCTATAAAAATTCAAAAAAAAAACAGAAGTATGAAAGTACTTACAGAGGTCCCCAAACAAGTCATACCAATGAAGGAAAGTGTCAGGGGAAAGACGTGTCAGTCTGAAACCATGTCAGGAAAGCCGTGTAAGTTCAAGGCTGTTTCTGAGTGTGGAAGGTACTGCAAAAAACATTCTATGTCATATAGTATAAAAGAATGCTCGATACCGAATCTCTCCGCCCAATTATCATTGCTATGACTTTGTACATAGTCTCTATAAACTTTCTTCCAGAACTCCTTAAGAAACCCACAGGTGTGAAGTTGATTGATGACATGGTCATGCTTTCAATTTCTCAAAAAGGTATGATGGCATCAGGCGCTGCTCTAGTAGGCCTGATTGTATACCTAACAAACTATATCAATTTAGAAATGTTTTAAAGAATATGTCCTAAAATTAATTAAATCATAATGGGACGATTTTTAATTTTTGAATATTTTAAATTTTCTAATCACGAAAGAAATCAGGAAATTTTACATTGTGTAAAAAAGAATATAGAATCTAAACTTTTTGATAAAATCATTATACTTAGTGAAAAACATGAATGCAAAGTGAAAAATGATACAATTATAACAGGAAAACGTTTAACATTTAAGGATACTTTCGAGTATGCAAATAAACATTTTTCTGAAGGTGATACTGTTTTTATTGCAAACTCTGATATTTATTTTGATGAAACGATTAACTTGTTGAATTTAGATGATAAGACATGCGTTGCACTCACTAGATATAATGTTCAAAAGGACGGTACTTCTACTTTTGAACCTGCTGGATTGACATCTCAAGATGTGTGGGGATTCCGTGTTCCTATTAAGATCCCTCCAAAAAGTGACTTCTTTTTTGGAATTCTGGGTTGTGATAATTATATCGTTACTCTTTTGAAAGAAGAAGGATACAATGTAATTAACCCTTCTAAAACTATCAGAACTCATCATATGCACCTTTCAAACATTAGAGTATATGATCAGAATTATGTAACAACTCAGCGTAATCTTACATACCTGGATCCTTGTTATCTTGACGAAGAAACACCTGATAGTTTTTGTACTATATCAACTGAAACATGTTTACATGAGTTGTCAGCACTTCTCTTATCAATTAGGAAATATCACAAAACGCAACCTATTTACGTAATGGTTGACACACCAACGTATAATCACGTTAAAAATGAGTTATATTTTATAGATAATGTTCATCTATATATAGAACTTGATAAATACAATGGTAAAAACAGAGAACAAATGGAACGAGAAGGAATTGTTACAGAATTCTGGATGTATAAGAATAGAGCAATGGATAAGGCATTAGAATATAATAAAGATGTTATGTTTTTAGATGGAGATATTATTGTTACAGATGAACTAAAGGTTCATAAAAAATTCGACCTTGGTGTAAGTCCACACTATATTAAAAAATCCGATACAGATAAATACGGATATTATAACGGTGGTCTTGTGTGGACTAAACATAAAGATCTTGGAAAAGATTGGAGAACTTTTGCAAAAACATCGCGTTTTGTTGATCAGGCATGTATAGAAGATCTTGCTAAAAAATATTCACATTTTGAATTTGATATGTCCTATAATATTTCATGGTGGAGACTTTCGCAGTCTGATAAAAGTCCAAATGAAATTGCTCGATGTTTTCAAATTGGTCCAAGTTATAATAGAAAAAGTCTAAAATGTATCCATACACATTTTGACCAGGAAAGATATAATTATTTTAATAAATTTATTATGAAAGTTCTGAAATCAAATGGAAAATGGTTTGAATTAATGTTAATTGAATATATTATAAATAAATCATGGACCATTCTAATTCCAAAACAACCATTACCTGGTAAATATCATCACGTAGATGATAGTTTTAGGGAGTTGGCTCCGATAACAAAAGGTGTAAAAACTCTATTTGTACCTAATATATCTCTGCCAAGACTAGGAAGTGCAGTCTGCCTGTATGACAGAGACCAAGATCATTGGTTTACAAATGAAGTTGAAGATTCTTCAAAAGTTTTGGTAGGGAATATGGACGTGTCAAAATACGACAGAAAATTTGGTCCTTGGATTTACTGGCCAAGGCATCCTAAGTTGTATGAAAGTTTTCTTAAACAACCTGAAAAAGAACGAACTGTTAATACAATTTTTATAGGTAATATAGAAAACGAAGTACAGGCTCAAAATAGAGGAACACACTGGTCAGATGTAATTGAAGTTTTTCATTTAGCAAATAGTCACAAACATAAATTCACACAATTTCAATATTTACAGGAAATGTCAAAAGCAAAATATGGTCTTTGTTTGAAAGGAACTGGAATTAAATGTCATAGAGAAGTTGAATGTATGGGTTTAGGTATTGTCCCATTAATAACAGATGGCATTCATATGCATAGTTATATGGTTCCTCCAGAAGAAGGTGTTCATTATCTGCGGGTATCAAAACCAGAAGATGTCCCAACGGTCATTGATGAAAACAAATACCGTTGGAATGAAATGTCGAAAGCGTGTAAAGAATGGTATATGGAAAATATTCACAGTTCGAAGTGGTTTCACATAACATTAAAGAATTTAGTTTATAATTAAATATAGTATGTTAAAAATATTTATCGCCAGTTGGTTGGGTTAATAATTTACTAGATCAATTGATGTAAAGTCGATTTCCTAATGGAAGCGGAACAATAGTTCTTCTTACAAAATATGTTGTGTATGGAGATATACACATTTTATAACCTTTTGTTCTAAGTTTGTCAAGATAATCAAAATCTTCTTTGTATGAAGGGATAAACACGATTCCCTTGTCAAATATACTTTTTTTTACTGCAAATGAAATACCAACGAAATAAACATAAAAATTATCAGTGTTTAATAATGGTACAATATGATTATTATCATTGAACATTCTAAAAATAACTACATCAAGTGTTTTCTTACGAGTTATCTCTTCGTTGAAACATTCTATATATTTTTCATGTAACATATCGTCGTCGTCTACAAAAGCCAGCCATTCTGTGTCTGCATGTTTAATACCTTTATTTCTAACATTACCAGCAGAATTTACATCTAAACCTGATTTTTCAATTTCTATTATTTTTATTCTTTCGTCATCTTCTTCAATATTTGATTTAATTCCATCAAATATTACAATAGCCTTCCACTCTTTTATTGTCTGATTTTTAAGTGATGTAAGAGTTCTCGACAGGGTATCTCGGCCGATTGTTGGAACTATAAAAGTTATCATTATTAAAGAATTTTGTTATTTATTCTTTAATAATGATAATTGATTTTAATGACATAAATTATTACTTTTTAACCTGTAACAATCAAAAGAGAAAATCACATATGTTAGAATTATTTAAGAATTATAAATTAACTGAAGTAAATCCAGTTTCCACTGAAATTGGTATTTCAAAAGAACAGTCCGGATCAACTGGTTTCAGTAAGATGTTAGATTTAGCAGTCAAAAATCAAAACAGAAATACTCCTTTTCAGCCGTTTGTTTTATTAGAAGATGATGTTAATATATGTAAAAAATTCCCAGATAATTTAAACATACCAGATGATACCGACATATTATACATAGGTATTAGTAGTTCTGGTATGCAATCTTCTGATATAAGTGGATCTGGTAGATGTATTAGATATACATCAGTAAATGGATATTCAGAAATAGTAAAGGTGTATAATATGTTATCAACACATGGTTTTATAGTTTGCTCTCTTACTGGGTTAATTACTTTACAAAAATGCCTATTCGAGGATTTCTACAGAAATAGAGGTTATGATATGTCGTTAGCACATATTCAACCTCATATAAATGCATATGCATTGCGAACACCCCTGGTTTATCAATGGAAACCATTAGGTGGATGGGAAATCGAGACAAATATAAGATTAACTAATGACAGTACAGAAACTATACCAGAAAAATGGATAAATAAAAGAAATTTAACTTTTTTAACTATTCATAATAATAGTTAAATCTTATTTAACAATCTCATATATATAATTCCATAAATTATACTTATTTAATATTAGTTCTCGAGCTATTTTGAGTGCTTCTATATTTTTTTCGGAAATTGGATTTTTTACAATGTTATTAACTATTTCTAATGAATTTTCATTATTTATATCGATTGCATAATAACAATCTTCTGGGAAATATTCATCTATATTAGGACACCCGTGATAAATTGGAATTGTCCAACAAAGAATAGCATCTGTAAACTTTTCTGTAAAGTAATTTTTTTTAGTGCAATTTTCAATGCATATCGAGTAATCGTAATCAATTAAAGCATTATATTTTGTTTTAACATTTGTTTTGTTTCTGTGGTATGATCCTAATTCGCCTTTATAAGATGAACCTAGTTCATTTGTCCACCCGAACCCATACATATCACACAAGTTTGGATATTTTTTAGATAAATTAATCAGAAATTGAATTCTTACATGATAATTTATGTTAAGGTTCTTATTTGACATCACAGCAGATAATTTTTTTTCTGGTCTACAATATGATAGTTTGTTTAAAAAATCGTATGTTTTTGATATAAATGATGGTGTAGTAAAAACATGAATACAATTATTATAAGTATAGCCATATTTTAAATATAAATTTTCCCAATTTTTTTTACCATTTGGTTCCCTGGGAAAACATATAATCTGTTTATTTTTTATTAAATTATAATTGTAATTGTTTGGGAAACCTTCTAGTGTAATTACACATTCAGCAGTATTTAAATCTGAAGTTCCTTTAATACTATTTTTCCATACTCCTATATTATTTGAAGTTATTAATTTAAACCTATTTAGCAATTCTTCTGATGTTTCGCCCCAATTACATAAGAAGTAACATGTAATCATTTTAAATATTGTAATTTTTATTATTAAAGATAATAAACATTTATTCTTTAATGTCTAAATTAAAAAATCGCGATTTATATTTTATACACATTCCTAAGAATGCTGGTACTGCATTTCAAGACCAATTATGTTATTCGCAATCTGGTCACTATAGTGTTAGAGAATTAAATCCAATAATTCACAATAAAACTGTAGCAATTGTTAGAAACCCATATGATAGATTGGTTTCGTTATATAATTATATAAAATTGGATAA
>ERZ1048068.1714-NODE-1714-length-16556-cov-5.647779_pt1 | contig 16556 bp, 18 predicted proteins | sample MGYA00383098_ERZ1048068 | MGnify/ENA primary metagenome ERZ1048068 (study PRJEB29581, sample SAMEA5548368) | metagenome | biome: marine; feature: coastal; material: water | depth 1 m | study: Short-term variability in the microbial, nano- and picoplankton... | reverse complement strand
TGATCTTGTCAACTTTGAGCATGGCAAAATAGCGCTCACCATCTTTGGGAGGTCTGATTTTGCCAGAGATGCCATCGCCGGTGCGCAGGTTAAAGCGGCGGATTTGACTGGGTGATACGTAGATATCATCCGGACCCGCCAGATATGAGGCGCCAGCCGAGCGCAAGAATCCAAAGCCATCAGGGAGTATTTCTAAAACCCCGTCGCCATAAATATCTTCGCCGCTTTTCGCGTGCTTTTTCAGCAGTGCAAAGATAATGTCTTGTTTACGAGAGCGAGCCAGGTTGTCGAGTCCTAGAGACTCAGTCATTTCAAGCAGTTCGCCAATGGGTTTTTGTTTTAATTCTGATAGATTCATAGGAGGGATTTTTTTAGGGTTGCTATAGGTTTTGGAAAGGGATTTGGCTCAGTGCCAGTGTTATTAATTTGCTTTGGGTGGCTCGACAGTTGCTTACAATCTCGAAATAAACGGTATTACTGATGCAAAGAAGGTCGTGAGTTGTGTAAGAGGAGGAGCCTTTTGGGGTAAATCTGTATTGATTTGTGGGAAGTATAGCGTGCGATAGGCAAAGAGCAAGAAAATTTTTGCGGCCTGAAGACCGCAGTCAGAAAATCAGTCGCCGCTTTTTTAACGATTTAAAAAAGCGGCGGCAAGAATTACAGAAGACTGTCGACAAATTCGACCAGCTGGGCCTTTGACAGAGCGCCAACCTTGGTGGCTTCAACGGTGCCGTTCTTAAAGACCAGCAGTGTTGGGATGCCGCGAACATTAAACTTGGCTGCTGTTTCCGGATTGCTGTCTACATCGACTTTGCAGATTTTGACGCGGCCGGCATATTCATCGGCCAGCTCATCGAGGAGAGGAGCGATCATTTTACAGGGACCGCACCAGGCTGCCCAAAAATCTACCAGGGCAGGAATATCTGACTGTAGTACATCGCTTTCAAAGCTTGTGTCTGTGGTGTGAACGATAGCGTCGCTCATAAACTGGTCTCCGTGGTATTTAATTTATTGTGAGAGGGTCTTTTAGGGGACTCATGTTACCATCCACTGCACTAGAGTCTCAATGCAAAATAGATGATCTTCTGTCTAGACACTAATTACAAAATAGGCTCATGGTTGGATCACCCTAAGGTGGAAATTCTTTGGTTTAAGGCCCAGGTGATTCTCTAATAGTGATGTTTTTCAAGGGGCAAATATAGTGATAAAAAAAATTGCGCTGCTCGCAGTGATTGGCGGCTTCCTCTGGGCCTACATTGCTCTGGATGGTCAGCGCTATCTGTCTGTAGACTTCTTCCGTGATTTTTACCAGCAGCAGCCACTGCTGACTGCGGTGATCTATTTTTCGGCCTATGTGGTTGCCACCGCACTGTCTATTCCCGGCGCGGCGCTCCTGACGATTATCGGCGGTATGGTGTTTGGCCTGTGGACAGGAACGCTTCTGGTTTCATTTGCCAGCTCAATTGGCGCTACCCTGGCCTTTTTAGTATCACGATTCTTGCTGCGCGACTGGGTGCAGAAGAAATTTTCCAGTCATCTGGGCACGCTCAATAAAGGAGTCACTGAGCAGGGTGGGTTCTACCTGTTCGGCTTGCGACTCATACCTATTTTTCCCTTTTGGATGATCAACCTGGCGATGGGGTTAACCCCGATTAAAACCGGCACTTTTTACTGGGTCAGTCAGCTGGGTATGCTGGCCGGAACCCTGGTCTATGTAAACGCCGGCGCCTCGTTAAGCAATATTGAAGAGTTTTCCGCCACTGGAATCCTCACGCCCGGTGTCATCTCTTCCTTTGTGCTGTTGGCAATCTTTCCGTTTATTGCCCGTGGTTTTATGCGCAGCCTCGAGCAGCGCAAGCGCTACCGCGGCTATAAAAAACCCAAGAAATTCGATACCAATCTGGTTGTTATCGGCGCCGGGAGTGGCGGACTGGTCAGCGCCTATATTGCCGCAACCCTTAAGGCCAAAGTCACGCTGATAGAAAAAGAGCAGATGGGCGGTGACTGCTTAAATACCGGCTGTGTGCCGAGCAAGGCATTAATTCGTGCGGCCAAATCGATGGCGGAGATTAAAAAGGCGTCGCAGCTGGGCATCAATGTCGCCGCCCCGGAAGTGGATTTTCCTAAAGTGATGGCGCGTGTTCAGGCGGTAATTAAAACCATTGAGCCCCACGACTCGGTGGAGCGTTATACCGGCCTCGGTGTCGACTGTGTCTCTGGCCATGCGCGTTTGATCTCTCCCTGGGTGGTTGAGGTTGAAGGTCGCCAGATCAGCGCGGAAAAAATTATTCTCGCCACCGGCGCCCGACCCATAGTTCCGCCGATTCCCGGACTCGACCAGGTGGATCCACTGACCTCGGAAAACCTCTGGCAGCTGGATAGATTGCCCCGACGTCTGCTGGTTGTTGGTGGCGGTGCAATTGGCTGCGAACTGGCCCAGGCATTTCAGCGTTTGGGTTCACAGGTAACCCTGGTGGAGATGCAGTCGCAACTGCTGCCCAGGGATGACCGCCATGTGGCAGAGTTTATCGCCGATAGCCTCAGTGCCGAGGGTGTGCGGGTGCGCACTGGCTATGCCGCGAAAACCTTTACGCCTGATGGCGAGGGCGGTACGGTTTCTCTGGCTTCGGAAAAGGCGGAAGATCTTGAGATAGCCTTTGATCGCGTGCTGGTGGCCATCGGTCGTGCGGCCAATACCAGCGGCTTTGGTCTTGAGGAGTTGGGTATTCCCCTGCATGCCAATGGCACAGTTGTCACCGACGACTACCTGCGCACCTGCTACCCAAATATTCTTGCCTGTGGTGACCTGGTCGGTCCCTATCAGCTAACGCATGCGGCCAGCCACCAGGCCTGGTATGCGGTGGTTAATGGCTTGCTTGGCGGATTTAAAAAATTTCGTGTCGACTATCGAGTGATTCCCCAGGTGATCTTTACCGATCCGCAGGTCGCGCGCGTGGGTCTCAATGAGCGCGAGGCGGCGGCGCAGAATATTGCTGTAGAGGTAACCCAGTACGATCTCTCGGATCTGGATCGCGCTATTGCGGATAACGATGCCAGGGGGTTTGTGAAAGTGCTCAATGCTCCGGGCAGTGACCGTATTCTCGGCGCGACTATTGTCGGCCCGCAGGCGGGAGAGTTGATCAGCGAGTTTGTCATCGCCACGAAAAATGGCATGGGGCTAAACAAGATGCTCAGCACCATTTATAGCTACCCAACCCTCAGTGAAGCAAATCGTTTTGTCGCCGGAGAGTGGAAGCGTAAGCACGTGCCGGAAAAATTGCTGGGGATTTTAAGGCGCTATTTGCACCGCAACCTGCATAAAAAAGACTAGGTTCTGTTACTTTTCACTGCTTGTCATTACTGTGAAATTCGGCCACGGCTTCGTGGCCGATAACAGACTGCGGGTCGATATGGATAATAATCTCCGACCCGGGAAAGGCGCTGTGGATATTTTCCTCAACCTCGTCAGAAATTTTGTGCGCTTCCAGCAAGCTTAAATCGTCATCCAGCTCGAGGTGCAGTTGAATAAAGGTCATGGTTCCCGAGTGGCGGGAGCGCAGGTCGTGAAGGCCCCTGGCACTTGGGTGCTGTAGTACCAAGGCCTTAATTTTTGCGCGATCTTCATCGGGCAGCTCGCGGTCCATCAGATGGTCGTAGGACGTGACTATTATTTCCCGGGCGCTGTAGAGAATATAGATACCAATCGCTGCGGCAAATACACCATCAAATCCATTTAGGCCGATACTCGCTAAAACCAGCGCAACAATGACACTGCTGTTGACCATTAAATCGGTGCGGTAGTGCAGAGCATCTGCGCGGATGGCCGTAGAGTTGGTTTTGCGAATCACATATTGTTGAAAAGTCAGTAACAGCAGTGTCGCGACAATTGAAATAACCATGACAACGATGCCAAGCTCAATTGATTCGACCTGAGTGGGGCTGATAATGCGGCGGCCCGCTTCGACGATTAAAAATCCGGCAGAGCCGGCAATAAATAGCGATTGGCTAAGTCCGGCGAGAGCCTCTGCCTTGCCGTGACCAAAGCGATGCTCTTTGTCCGCAGGGGTCAGTGCATGGCGCACAGCGACCAGGTTAATCATTGAAGCCAGGGCGTCGAGCATCGAGTCGATCAGTGTGGCGAGCAGGCTGACTGAGTCGGAGGCGTTCCAGGCAATCAGCTTGGCACCGATGAGAAAAATTGCTACCGAGGTCGACGCATAGGTAGCCAGACGCAATAGTCTTGCGGTCTCCTGTTGGCTGAGCGGGCCGGTACTTTCGATAGCGTCTGACATAGTTTTCTGCGTGGCGGTTAGCGAGCGGGAATTCTAACAAAATAATCGCAGGGGAGTCAGCTTAGGAAAATCCCTGCAACAGGCTGTTAAGGAATTGGTAGCCTAAGGGCGTCGCGCGAAACTGTTGACGATCCATTTCCAGCAGGCCCTGGGATTGAAGTTTTTCTACCTGCTGTTCAATCGATGAACCCGGCAGGCCGGTTCGCTGCGAAAAATAACTAGCCGGCACGCCCTCGCGAAGGCGCAGTCCATTCATCATAAACTCCATCGCTAACTCTTCTTCAGCAATAGTTTTTTGCCGACCCAGCATTTGCAGGTCTTGCGATAGATAGTGATCTGGCTGACGAGTTTTATTGCTGCGGATAATTTTATGCTCTGCGGGCAGGGTGATCTTGCCGTGAGCGCCGGCACCAATACCCAGATAGTCGCCAAACTGCCAGTAATTAATGTTGTGTTGTGAGCGCTGGCCCGGCTGAGCAAAGGCCGAGACCTCGTACTGGCCATAGCCATGCTGATCAAGTAGAGCCATGCCCATCTGTTGGATATCGGCAAGGATGTCATCTTCTGGAAGCTGGGGCGGGCGCGAATAAAATTCGGTATTCGGTTCGATGGTCAGCTGGTACCAGGAGATATGCCTGGCGCCTTGATCTATAGCCTGCTGGAGATCGGCTCTGGCTTCGCTGAGGCTCTGTCCGGAGAGGCCATGCATTAAATCGAGATTAAAATTTTCAAAGCCCGCCCGGCGTGCGGTATTGATCGCAGACAGGGCCTGATCGCCACTGTGAATTCTGCCAAGCTTTGTCAGGTGAGAGTCGTTAAAGCTCTGGATACCTATGGACAGCCGATTGATCCCGGCGTTGCGAAAGCCGGAAAATTTTTCCTGTTCAAAGGTGCCGGGGTTGGCTTCCAGAGTGATTTCTATGCCGTCCTCGAAACCGATAATTCTCTCAGCAGCGGCGACAATCTCGCCAATTCCTGCGGCGGAAAAAAGACTCGGCGTGCCGCCACCGAAAAATATTGAACGCAGGTTGCGCCCCTGGGCCAGGGGTTGGTCCTGTTGCAGGTCGGCAAGCAGGCGCTGGATATAGGCCTGTTCCGGAATCTCCGCACCTGCGGCATGGGAGTTAAAATCGCAGTAGGGACATTTGCGCACGCACCAGGGAATATGCACATAGAGTGACAGTGGTGGCAGAGATGCATCCAGTTGCAGTGAGCTGGTGGTCATTGCGGGCTAGATACGCTGGCGAAGCTGTTCGAGCAAATGCGCTGTGGCTTTACCGCGATGACTGATGCGGTTCTTGTGAACCTTCTCCATTTCGGCGGCGTGGCAGTCGAGATCCTGCAGGTAAAACAGTGGGTCGTAACCGAAGCCGCCCTCTCCGCGGGGATTAAGGGCAATATGTCCCTCCCAGCTGCCCTGACAAATTATTGGGGTCGGGTCATTGGCATGGCGCATATAGACAATAACGCACTGATAGCGAGCAGTGCGCTTTTCCAGCGGGGCGTTGCCCAGTTGTTCGAGAAGCTTTTGGTTATTAGTGCTGTCGGTGGCACCTTCGCCGGCAAAGCGCGCTGAGTAAATGCCGGGTTGGCCGTCGAGTAGATCGACTTCGAGACCGGAGTCATCGGCGATAGCAGGTTTTCCGGAGAGTAGTGCGGCATTGCGTGCTTTGAGTATGGCGTTTTCCACAAAGCACAATCCAGTCTCTTCGATATCTGGAATGGAGAGTTCCTGCTGGGGAATAATCACTACCCCCAGATCTGCCAGCATATCCTGGAGTTCTTTTATCTTTCCGGCATTGCTGCTGGCTAATACAACGTCCAAAGTGTAATCCTTAGCTCTATATAAAAGCCGGTTAGTCGTGATACATTTTTTTCTGGAATTTCAGTTGGTAGGCAGGAACACCCGGGTCGGTTTGCACTGAAATTTTAAAGGTTAAAAAGTCTTCGTTTTCAAATTCGAAAGGCGCCAGATAGTAGACGGTGTCCTGTTCGCGCACTTCAAAAAATTCCAGCGTCTGGCTCATCTGAAAAATATTGTAAACATTACCGGTTATAACGGCGGGCTCGCCACTGCCAGCCTCTAAAACTACGGCGATATTAACCAGCCCCTTGTCTTTGCCGCGAACAATATTGTTGGCAACAGCGATATCCGGGTCGATAAATGTGCTGTTAAAGGCGCTGAAAAAAATCTTGTGGTCGCCGTGTTTCTTGTAATTGTGCTGATCCGCTTGGGCGGACAGGCTAAAAAAAACTGAGCACAGAATCATTAAATATTTCATTGGTCTGTTCCTCCGTAGTGAGCCATCTTGATGGATGAGCCTCTTAAGTTTAGCGGCTCTTTAATCTATATGCCGCGCAAATAGTTATTTGCTGAGATGATAAACCGCGGTCTCGGCAAATAAGTTGGGCCATAGATTTTTGAGTTGTCGATCGGGAAAACGTTCACCAATAAACTGCTTACGCAGGACACTGATATTGCGTTCACGACACAGGGCTTCAAAGTCACTGTAGGTAAAGAAGTGAATGTTCGGCGTGTCATACCACTGGTAGGCGAGCTGTTTGGTTACCGGCATACGACCGCGCAGGGTCAGGTAGGCGCGAGCCCGCCAATGGCCGAAGTTAGGGAATGTAATCACACACTGACTGCCAATCCGCAGCATCTCATCGAGGACCAGATGCGGGTAGCGCATGGCTTGCAGTGCCTGAGTCATAATCACTGTATCAAAGCTGTTGTCGGGAAAATTCTCAAGACTGTTATTGAGATCCTGCTCAATAACATTGACCCCTTTGGCGACACATTGATTAATCGATTCCGGGTCTATTTCTAAACCATAGCCTCTGATATTTAAGGCTTTTGTCAGTGATGCCAGCAGGCTGCCATCGCCGCAGCCAAGATCGAGAACTCGCGAATTGGGTTTTATCCAGCTGCTAATAAAATTTATATTTTGTGTCATTGGCTTGCGCTCTCCAGCTGATCGGCAATGCCACTCAGATAGTTGCCCAGCACTTTTTCGTAGCGCGGGTTGGGCAGCAGAAAGGCATCGTGACCGAGATCAGACTCAATTTCGGCATAGGAGACATTTTTGCCGGCGCCAATCAGGGCATCGGTAATCTCGCGCGAACGCTGGGGCGAAAAGCGCCAGTCGCTGCTAAAGGAAACCACCAGGAAATTACATTGTGCATGACTAAATGCTTTGACCGGATTGTTTTGATACTCACGGGAGAGGTCAAAATAGTCGAGCATCTTGGTTATTAAAATATAGGCGTTGGCATCGAAGCCACTGGAGAATTTATCGCCCTGATAATTCAGATAGCTCTCGATCTGGAATTCGACAGGCGTCGCTTCGCCCTGGGAAAAAGTCCCGGAGCGCAGTTCGCGACCAAATTTCTGGCCCATCAATTCATCGGATAGATAAGTGACATGACCAATCATCCGCGCCAGGGCCAGACCGTGTTTTGGCAGAGTATTTTTTTCCAGGTAATTGCCGGCGTGAAAATCCGGGTCAGATTTAATCGCCCGACGGGCTATCTCGTTAAAGGCGATATTCTGTGCCGATAGCTTCATCGATGAGGCGATAACAATACTGTTGGCCAGTTTGTCCGGATGCTCCAGCGCCCAGCGCATAGCTTGCATACCCCCAAGACTGCCACCGATAACGGCGGCCCAGCGGGCGATACCCAGATACTCCATTAACAACCGCTGCGACTCTACCCAGTCGCGGGCGCGCAGGGCGGGAAAATCGGCACCCCATATTTTACCGCTTTGCGGGTTGATCGATGTGGGGCCGGTACTGCCAAAACAGCTGCCAATATTATTTAGCGAGACGATAAAGAAACGCTCGGTATCCATAGGCTTGCCAGGGCCAATGTAGTTGTCCCACCAGCCGGGCTTCTCATCGCCTTCATAGTAGCCAGCTGCATGATGACTGCCACTCAGGGCATGGCAGATCAAAATGGCATTGCTCTTGTCGGCATTTAGGCAGCCATAGGTCTCAATCATCAATTCATGGCTGGGCAGCACGACACCGCAGGCCAGTTTAAGCGGCTTATCGATAAGAATTTTCTCTGCCGACACAGTTCCGACAGAGTTTTTCCTGCTATCTGATGACATGTATATGCAATCCTGAATCCAGTCGCTGAGTCTAAGAGGCTGGTTGGTTTAATGCAATTGTGAGGTGAATGTTTTACTCAGTATCTGCCGCTAACCGAGCATGGATTTAACAAATCCACCGATCACTGGTAGCACCGAATTGCGGATTATGATCAGGCTGATAATTGCCACCATCGGTGAAAAATCCATCATTCCCAGCGGCGGAATAAATTTTCGGAAGGGGCGCAGGTAGGGTTCGACAAGCTGTGAAACCAGTTGAACAGAGGGGTGGCTGGTGGTGCCAATCCAGCTGGATATGGCAATGATAAAAATTCCCCAGAAATAGATCTCTATCAAAATAAACAGCAGGTTAAAGGCCGCCAGGGGTAGATAGGCGAGGATGCCCAGCAGAGATACCCCCTTGATAAGCCCGAAGAGCAAATAAAACGACCACTGCACGGCAATGGCGGCCACTAGTGCAGCACTATTTAACGTGCCGAGGGTGGGAAACAGCTTGCTGAGAGGTTCAACCACAGGTGCACAAATCTTGAGGATAGTCTGGGAAATCGGATTGTAGAAATCAGCCTGTACCAGTTGCAAGAGCAGGCGAATCAGCAGTAGAGAGCTGAAAATTTGTATTGCCAGATTAAGGATGTCGGCAAAAGCATTCATGGTTATTCCTTGGGGAGCTAATTTTTATTAAGCAGAATTTTATATCTAATTTTCCAGTCTAGCTGGAAAACTCTTTGGACATTTCCTCCGCGCGGTTAAGCGCCGCCTGCATAGCCTGGCGGAAGCTCTCTTCAATGCCGCCCGCCCTGAAGGTTTCGATTGCTGCATGAGTGGTGCCACCCGGCGATGTCACCTGTTGGCGCAGCTGGCTGGTATTGAGATTGCCGGTGCTGGCCATTTTCGCGGCGCCAAGCGCGGTTTGAATGGTCAGCTGTTCAGCCGTCTGCTCCGCTAGCCCCAGCTCTCTGGCGACTTTTTGCATCACTTCCATCACCAAAAAGAAGTAGGCGGGACCACTGCCGGAGACAGCAGTAACCGCATCTATCAGTGCTTCGCTATCGACCCAGCAGGCGATACCAACAGCATTAAAGATGGCCTGGATAGCCTCTTTTTGCTGGCTGTTAATCAGCGCATTGGCGAATAACCCGGTGGCGCCGGTTCGCACCATTGCCGGGGTGTTGGGCATGGCGCGAACAATAGCCTGATTGTCGCCGAGCCAGTTCTGCAGATCGGCGATCTGGATGCCGGCGGCAATGGATACCACCGCGCTGGTAGGGTTTAGAGAGGGGGCCAGGTCATTGACCACCGGTCCCATCACCTGCGGCTTAACCGCCAGGATAACAATATCCGCACCGTCCACGGCGGCGTGATTGTCACTGCTCGCGGCAATACCATAGGTCTCCTGGACATTGGCGCGCGCCTGCTCACCGGGATCGCTGACGCGAATCTGTTGCGCGGAAAAGCCGTTGGCCAGCATGCCGCCGATAATGCAGGAGGCCATATTGCCACCGCCAATAAATGCGATCTTAGTCATTCCTGTCGTTCTCCTTTGGGGAATTCTTTGAATCTCTTTTGCCAAATATATCAGTGCCAACTCGAACTATGGTTGCACCCTGTAAAATTGCCGCTTCCAGATCGTTGGACATACCCATGGAGAGGGTATCCAGTTTTTCGCAATTGTCCAGAGACTGGTTGATTTGATCGCGCAAATGACGCAGGGCCCTAAAGGCGAGCTGCTGTTTTTCCAGCGTTTGCTGTGACCTGGGAATTGCCATCAATCCGCGCAGGCGCAGGTTGGGCAGCTGGCGTATTTCCTCTGCAGCGGCGAGAGCCTGGTCGGGACTAAAGCCGGCTTTAGTCGCCTCATTATCTATATTGATCTGCAGGCAGATATTGAGCGACCCTAATTGTTGTGGGCGCTGCTCACTGAGGCGCTGGGCAATTTTCAGGCGATCGACACTGTGCACCCAACTGAAGTTTTCCGCCACAACACGGGTTTTATTGGATTGCAGGGGGCCGATAAAATGCCATTGCAGGGGGGCTGCACGCGGCTCCTCTTCAAGCTCATCACCTAGGCGTGTGATTTTTTCCACGGCCTCCTGAACATAGTTCTCACCAAAATTTATCAGACCGGCATCAATGGCGCAGCGGATGTCGTCGGTGCTGCGAGTCTTGCTGACTGCCAGCAGAAGAACTTCGCCGGGGTCGCGATTTGCATCCTGTGACGCCTGTCCTATTCGCCGGGTGACGGCGCTAATGTTATTTTCAATCTTTGGCATATACTTATCAGATCATCAGAAGTCTTACGCAGCTTCACACGCCGGCTTACACGAAGACAAGGAATAAGCGAGATAGAGCATGGATATAACGGAACTATTGGCTTTCAGTGCCAAAGAGGGCGCATCAGATTTACACATTTCCGCGGGTCTTCCCCCTATTATTAGAATTGATGGCGATGTGCGGCGAATAAACCTGCCGCCCATGGAACATCGTCAGGTCCACAGTTTGATCTACGAAATAATGAATGACAAGCAGAGAAGGGACTTTGAGGAGTTTCTGGAAACTGACTTCTCTTTTGATGTACCTGGTATCGCGCGATTTCGAGTCAATGTGTTCAACCAAAACCGCGGCGCGGCAGCGGTATTTCGCACCATTCCCTCTCAGGTACTAACCCTTGAGCAGTTGGGCATGGGCGATATTTTTAAAAAGCTCTCGCTGATGCCCCGCGGACTGGTGCTGGTCACCGGGCCGACCGGTTCGGGTAAATCGACAACCCTTGCAGCGATGATCGATTACGTCAATGAAAATCGCTATGACCATATCCTGACTATTGAAGACCCTATCGAGTTTGTTCACCAGAGCAAGAAGTGCCTGATCAACCAGCGCGAAGTCCATCGCGATACTCATGGTTTTAGCGAGGCGCTGCGCTCGGTACTGCGTGAAGATCCGGATGTTGTACTCGTCGGCGAATTGCGTGACCTGGAAACGATTCGTCTAGCCCTGACTGCGGCGGAAACCGGTCATCTGGTTTTCGGTACCTTGCACACCACCTCGGCCGCCAAGACCATTGATCGGGTAGTGGATGTGTTCCCCGGCGGTGAAAAGCCGATGATTCGCTCTATGCTTTCCGAGTCCCTGCAGGCGGTTATCTCCCAGACCCTGCTGAAGAAAATTGGCGGTGGACGAGTTGCTGCTCATGAAATCATGATCGGCACCCCGGCGATCCGCAACCTGATTCGCGAGGATAAGGTCGCGCAGATGTACTCGGCGATCCAGACTGGCGGTGCACTGGGAATGCAAACACTGGATCAGTGCTTATTGGGGCTGGTGGATAAGCGTCTGATCAGCCCTGATGTGGCAAGGGAAAAAGCCAAAATGCCGGAAAGTTTTTAATCGCAGCGGTTAATCAGCAAGCCTTGCGCACCTCAGTTTCGGAAAATCTGTTTTTAAGGAGAAAAGCGATGTTGGATCAGACCCTCGAAAAGTTACTTAGGTACATGGCCGAAAAAAAAGCCTCAGACCTATTTGTCACTGTGGGTCTGCCGCCCTGCTTAAAGGTCAATGGAGCGGTGATGCCAATTAGCAAAAACAAGCTCTCCCAGGCCGAGTGCGAGGCGCTGGTATTGAGCACTATGGATGATGACCAGCGCCGAGATTTTAAACAGTGCAAAGAACTCAATTACGCTCTGGTCAGTGAACCCAGCGGGCGGTTTCGCGCCAGTGCTTTTTACCAGCGCGGTGAAATTGGTATGGTACTGCGGCGTATTGAGACGGAAATTCCAACACCGGAATCACTGCTGTTGCCGCCAATTCTCAAAGAGTTGGTGATGAACAAGCGCGGTATTGTGATTTTTGTCGGTGCCACCGGCACCGGTAAGTCGACATCCCTTGCCGCGTTAATTGGCCACCGCAATAAAAACAGCCGCGGTCATATAGTCTCTATTGAGGATCCGATTGAATATGTGCATGAACATCTGGGATGCATTATTACCCAGCGCGAAGTGGGGGTGGACACCGAGTCTTTCGATATCGCGCTTAAGAATACGCTGCGCCAGGCACCCGATGTTATTTTGATCGGCGAGATTCGCACACCGGAAACCATGCAGCATGCGATTACTTTTGCCGAAACCGGTCATCTGGTGCTGGCCACACTGCATGCCAATAATGCCAACCAGGCGCTGGATCGAATCGCCCATTTTTTTCCGGCAGATCGTCACGACCAGTTGTGGATGGACCTGTCGCTGAATCTGCGCGGAATAGTCGCTCAACAATTGGTGCCGACCAAAGATAGCAAGGGCCGTCGCGCGGCAATTGAAATTATACTGAATACGCCACTGGTGGCGGATACCATTCGCAAAGGCGAGGTGCACAAGCTCAAGGAAATTATGACCAACTCCACTGAGCACGGAATGCAGACCTTTGACCAGGCTCTCTATGATCTCTACAGCGAAGACCAGATAAGCTATGAAAATGCTATCGCTCATGCCGATTCGAAAAATGATCTGCGATTGATGATAAAGATGCAGTCAGATACGACCATTAATCAACTGGATGCGGCGGCGGATGACCTTACCATTGAGGAGGATCGGGCGGATAAGTTGCGCTGGTAGCTCTAACGGTTTTTGGGGGTGTTTACGGGGCGGTGCCAATTTCCGGGCAGTCTAGCCAGCTCTGTAAAATCAGTGATGCGGCGAGGTGGTCAATTTTTGTCAGATCCTGAGTTCCCTGTTCGCGTCCAAGCATTTTTGCCTCGCGGCTGGTCAATCGCTCGTCGACCATCTCCACCTGTACTGCAAAGCGCCCCTGCAAGCGACGAGCGAACTTCCGTGCCCGCGAAGATAATTCACTTTCACTATCGTCCATATTGAGTGGTAATCCGACGACCACCAGGTCGGGCTTCCACTCATTTAATAGTTTTTCCACCTCAACCCAGTCGGGAATACCGTCCACGGCTTTGAGAATGGTCAAGCCATGGGCGGAGCTGGTCAGGGTCTGGCCACTGGCAACGCCGATCTGTTTTAAGCCATAGTCAAAACCCAGCAGACTTCTGGGCTTGCCGGCATCAGGCATGACCGGCCTCGTGGGAGAGCATACGCAAATCCAGCCCAATACTTAGGGCAGCCGCTGAGGCTCGCTCGGCACAGTTGGTGTTAAAGATAATATCGGCCTCGGCGGGGATGGTAAGCCAGCTATTGTCGCCTAGCTCCTCTTCGAGTTGACCCTTATCCCAGCCGGTGTAGCCAAGCGTGATCAGCGCATCTTTTGGGCCCGTGCCCAGGGCGATATCAGAGAGAATATCTTTGGATGCGGTCAGGCTCACCTCATCGGAGATAGCCATGGTTGACTCCCACTGTCGATCGCAGCTGGGGTGGAGAATAAAACCGCGATCACGCTGAACCGGGCCGCCATCAAAAAGCAGGGATCGGGCGTATTCATCCTGATACTCGACATCCAGCTGATCGAAGATGGCTTTGACCGGGATATCCAGCTGATGATTGATAATCAGGCCCATAGCGCCTTCGGCATTGTGCTCGCAGATATAGATCACTGAGTCGGCAAAGTTGGGATCGGTGAGACCGGGCATTGCCAGCAAGAAGTGGTTTTTAAGACTGCTAATTTTTTTTGGTTTCGAAGTTTCCATAGTTATCAATATGGGGTTTTACACAGACAAACTCAAGCTGTGAATGGGATTAGTTTGTGGTTAGCACATTATTGGATTGGTATTGCCAGGTGCGAATAATATGAATTTCGTCGCGATTGCGCAGTTCTGGCGGAAATGGCTTGTAGGGTGAGGCCAGCTGTACAGAGCGCACAGCAGCCTGGTCGAGCAGTCGTGATCCGGAGGTTTTGGAGACCTCAATATGCTTGATACTGCCGTTGGCAAGCAGCGCCACAATCAACTGTACATCACCATAAATATGCCGTGCTCGTGCCTCCTGAGGATAGTTAACATTGCCTACCTGCTCCACGCGGGTTTCAAAATAGTGCATATAGGCGGCTTCATCTGCAGATTTGGTCGATGCTGAAGTCATTCGCAGCACCCTGGGCAGTTTGCTATAGGCGCGCTGCAGGCGATCGAGCTCGGCGCGAATGGCACCAATATCGCGATCAGCAATGCGAGCCTCCTGGGGCGGGAGATCGTCGCTCTGATTGTTAGCTCGGGGGTTGGTTTGGGAAATGCCCTCGGCGGCGACAGCCACCACATTTCGGTTGTGTGGCACGCTGCGCTGCTGCTCGGGTACCTGTATCTGACCCTGGTTGCGGCTTTCAAAGGGCGAAAGCTGATCTGTTGTTGGCTGGATAGCCTGGGCCTGGCTGCCACTACCAAGCTGATCGGCTTGAGCTAAAAAATCTGCCTCGTCCGGTGCCTGATCAGTTTTGTAATGGGCCAGCGTGACTTCCATGGAGGTGCTCGGTGAGGATCCATAGGGCAGTGAAAAGCTGACACCGATCAACAGAATTAAATGAAAGACCAGCGCTGCCGAAAACGTCTTGCGCAGACGTTCCTCGGTTGTGTTCCAGCTGCTCTCAATTAAATTTTCCACCTGGGTTCCTGGTTACTTGTTTAACTTACATCTTTTCCAGCCGGGCCTGAATGGCGGCAATCAATCGATCGCCAATCCGGGTATCCTCGGCATTATCAATTTCACGAATACAGGTTGGGCTGGTGACATTTATCTCGGTTAGATAGTCGCCGATAATATCCAGGCCAACAAAAACCAAGCCGCGCTCTTTCAATGTTGGCGCCACCTGTTGGGCGATCCATTGATCCCGTTCGCTCAGTGGCTGAACAACACCGCGACCACCAGCGGCAAGATTACCTCTAAAGTCACTGCCGGTTGGTATGCGGGCCAGACAGAAGGGGATAACCTCGCCGTCAACAACCAGAATTCGTTTATCCCCCTGAGTGATTTGCGGCAGATACTTCTGCGCCATAATAGTCTGCTGGCTAAAATTGGTCAGTGTCTCGAGAATTACATTGAGATTTTGATCACCCTCTCTAACCCGAAATATAGAGGTACCCCCCATGCCGTCCAGCGGCTTGTAAACCACATCCTTATGCTCTTCCAGAAACAGTTTCAGGCGCGACTGGTCGCGACTGACCAAAAGCGCGGGCGTACACTGGGGAAACTGCGTGGCAAATACTTTTTCATTGCAGTCGCGAAGACTTTGCGGCTTATTTACCACCAGTGAGCCGCGCTGTTCAGCCGCTTCGAGAATATAGGTGGAGTAGATAAATTCACTGTCAAAGGGCGGGTCCTTGCGCATTAGTAAAACATTTATCTCTTCCAGTGCAACAACGCGACTGTCGCCCAGTTCAAACCACCGCTCGGGATCATCGAACACGCGCAGGGGTGACATGCTGCCCCGGGGTTCACCGTTTTCTAAAAACAGATCTTGTTGCTGCATATAAAACAGCTCGAAACCCTGTCGCTGGGCGGCGAGCAAGATCGCCAGAGTGGAGTCTTTTTTAAAAGAGATCAGTTCAATCGGGTCCATTACGACCCCAAGAGTAGTGCCCATAAATTGACGGCCTTGTGCTGAGTTTTTGCGCTATAACTAAGTGTGGCTACAGCGATGTATGTGCGAGAAAAAAATCTGTGACCTATAAATCATTTTTTTTATTAAATTTAGAGGCTTGTGGATTATATATTACAAGTGTGTTTAAAATTCCACATCTTGAGTGACATTGACGGTGCTTGAGGCGTTAAGTGGTTTTACAGTGGTGATAAAATGGATGTTCAGGGCCTTAAAGTGCTCGTCATAGACGACAGTAATACAATCAGGCGCACGGCAGAAACCCTGCTTGCCAAAGTGGGCTGTGCCGTTTCTACCGCATCAGACGGTTTCGATTCTCTTGCCAAAATCGTCGATATCAATCCCGATATCATTTTCGTCGACATTATGATGCCTCGGCTCGATGGCTATCAAACCTGTGCGCTGATCAAAAACAACCCCGATTTCAAAACCACACCAGTAATTATGCTCTCAAGCAAAGATGGTCTTTTCGATAAGGCCAAAGGTCGCATTGTCGGTGCGGACGACTACCTGACAAAACCATTTGGTCGCACAGAGCTACTCGATGTGTTGGACAAATATATTTAAAACTAAAAAGGACTTAGAGGTTGGATCATGGCAAAAATATTGATTGTGGATGA
>ERZ1048068.1713-NODE-1713-length-16557-cov-5.420979_pt1 | contig 16557 bp, 11 predicted proteins | sample MGYA00383098_ERZ1048068 | MGnify/ENA primary metagenome ERZ1048068 (study PRJEB29581, sample SAMEA5548368) | metagenome | biome: marine; feature: coastal; material: water | depth 1 m | study: Short-term variability in the microbial, nano- and picoplankton... | reverse complement strand
TAGCCGAAGGTGTGTCGAATCGAGTCGTTCCGAAATGGCTCGCCAAGGTTGAGCCAAAACCTGCCCCGGCCACAAAACCAATTCCCGAGACTGAATCAACTCCGAAGAAAGTGAAAATCGCCTCCGGCGACCGCGGCCCCGCACCCGATCGCAATTAGGGCCGTTGCTCCGGGATGACGCGATTTGATTTCGGCCTGCGCGACTCCGGCCAAGTCACCGTGGTGGAGACAAAGATCGCGATCAACTGCGAGACTTTCATAACGACAATTGTAGGGAGCCAGCGTCACCAAGGGAAGCCCGTAGTCCGGTGACATTTTGCATTGCCGGTCCATCACCTCTTCGCTCTACTAACTCACATGGAAGCCAAAGCCGCCGTCCTATACGAACCGGGAACCCCTCTGCAATTTGAATCTGTCACTGTTCTGCCGCCCGGACCGGGAGAGGTGCAGGTGCGGATGCATGCCGCCGGAGTTTGCCATAGTGACCTTCACGTGATGAAGGGCGATCAGCCGATGAAGATGCCGATCATCCTTGGGCACGAAGGGTCGGGGATTGTCGAGGCAGTGGGCGCAGGTGTTGAGTCGGTTGAAGAGGGAGATCACGTCATTCCCATCTGGCGGATGTCCTGTGGAATGTGTGAATACTGCCTAGGGGGACGCCCTGCTCTCTGCGACGTTGGAACTGCGATGCGATTCACCGGCAAAATGCCAGACGGGAAAACGCGATTTCAAACTGCGGGTGGCGAAGAGATTCTCCACTACGCCGGGGTGTCGACCTTTTCGGAACTGTCGACGATGCCGGAGGGAGCTGTTGTGAAAATCCCGAAGGACTTCTCCCTCGAGTTTGCCGCTTTGATCGGTTGCGGAGTCATCACCGGATTTGGAGCGGTTTTCGAGGCCGGTGACGTCAGTGCCGGAGATACGGTAGCGGTCTTTGGCTGCGGTGGGATCGGGTTAAACATTGTGCAGTCTGCAAAAATTGCCGGAGCCGTAAAAATCATCGCTGTGGATACCGTTCCGTCAAAACTGGAATACGCGAAGCAGATGGGAGCGACCGATCTCATTGATGCTTCCGAGTCGAATCCGGTCGAGGCCATTCACGACCTCACCGGGAACAAAGGAGTCGACTATGCCTTCGAAGCTATCGGTTTGCCTGAGCCTATCGAGCAGGCCTACGACTCAACGAAAAAAGGCGGCACCTGCGTCGTTGTTGGAATTGCCTCTCCATCCGCCCGCGCGAAGATCAACGTGAACCAGCTCGTCTACGCGGAAAAAACCCTGAAGGGATCTATCTACGGATCCACTCGCCCGAGAATTGATCTGATCCGGCTGATTGATCTGCATCGAGCGGGCAGGCTCTTGCTCGATGAATTGCTGACCAGGACCTATCCGCTTAGCGAGATCAACGAAGCTTATGCCGCCCTCGAAAACGGTGAAGTGGCGCGTAGTTTAGTGATGTGTCAGGGTTAGCTCTGATCTATTTCAACTCCACCTGCACCGACTCAATTTTCCCGGTAAACGCATCACCATAGTCAGCGACAGTTCCTCCCATATCGTGTCCAATAGCGACACCATCAATGGGATGCCCGTTGAGAAATGGTGAGCATTCCACGGCAGCGATTCGCTTTTTGTCAGACCGGAGAAGGAGTTTTCCTTTTATTACTTTGGCATGAAATTCCTGAGAGGCTTTGTCTGGAAGGGGGGCGGAAACGACATTGATCGTTTTCTGGTTTCGGGTCGCGAAATGAATATTTCCTTCGCGAATGAAGAGCGACCAACCGAGGGCGCTTCCGCCCTGGGAAGCGATGACTCCACTTGCCGGGAGGCCCGATACTTTGGCAGTCACTTCGAAAACCCGCTTTGTCACAGCAGGCGACTCTTCGCCGGGGAGGCTATCGCCTTCCTTGAAAATGAATGAAGTTTTTTTGGATCCGGATTTTTCCGAATCCTTTTTCCATGAGTTAAACGGCACGACTCCTGCCCGCTCCGCCCAGGCATCGTATTGTGTGATCATTTTTGCAGCGAGGTCCGCTTTCTCCTCGATTAGATTGTTCATCTCGGTGCGGTCTGCATCCATATCATAGAGTTCCCAAGGCCCCTTGACGCCCTTGGCGACGAGCTTCCATTTTCCGTCACGAACGGCGCGGTTGCCTTCGTGCTCGAAGAAGATGGGGTTGTCGCGTTGGAGTTCCTCGCCGGTGAGGGCGGAGCGGAGGGAGACTCCCTCGACGGGTTTGATCGATTCCCCGCCAAATTCGGAGGGGTAGGACGCGCCGGCGAGGTCAATCGCAGTTGCCATGACATCGATGAGATGCGAAGGCGCGTCGTGAAGGGGGCCTTCTTCTGTTTTGCGAAAGGCCGGTCCTTTGTTTGCGATTACAGCCGGCCAATGGGCGACCAGAGGGGTACTAATGCCGCCCTCATGGACCCAGTGCTTGTATTCGCGAAACGGAGTGTTGGATACATTGGCCCAGTTCCTTCCATATCCGATTTCCGTTTCCGGTGGTCCGGGCATGACGCCATCGCCACGCCTCAGGGGATAGCCATCTCGCGATTGGGGCGGGATCATTTCGGTTTGGAGTTCGTTCTTGTCCATCGGGGGAAGAGAAGGTTTGTCAGGGCGTTCGAGTGGCCCGACAAGTTTGCCGCGTCCAAAGGTTTCGGCGCAGCCTCCATTGTCCTGCAAGAAAAGGATGAGGGTATTTTCATACTGATCGGTTTCCTTGAGCACACTGACGATACGACCGATTCCCTGGTCCATGTTGTCGACCATGGCCGCGTAGACTTCCATGCAGGCAGCTTCCCACTCCTTGAGCTCAACTTTGTCCCAATCACCTACCTGGGGTGCGGGTTCCCAGTGATCCGGGAGTAGCCCCATTTCTCTCAGGCTCGTGATTCGTTCCGCGCGGGTGGGTGAATAACCGCTGTCATACTTTCCCTCATACTTGGCAATGTCTTCCGGCAGGGCATGCATCGGCCAGTGAGCGGCGGTGTAGGCGACGTAGTGAAAGAACGGTTTGTCAGGATGCGATTCGGCATGCTCGCGAATGTATCGCACGGTGTTGTCCGAAATTGCATCGGTGTAGTACCAGGTTTTTGTGGGCTGATACTCCGGATCGTTGTCCGGCGTAATGTAGGTGTTGTCGCGAGTCAGTGAGTTCGGGTCGAACAGGGATCCAGCTCCGTGGATTGTTCCGTAGAAGCGATCAAAGCCTCGCTGCCGAGGCCAGTTTGAAGTGTCAGGGTTTTCGAGTTCGTTCCCTTTGTAAGGAGTGACATGCCACTTACCGGCCATGTAGTTGCGATAACCGGCCGACTTCAGAGCTTCGGCAATCGTGACGCACTGTCGGTTGATTTCCCCCCGATACGATGGCAGCCCATAATCTCCGGTCATGTGCCCCATTCCGGCTTGGTGAGGATAGAGCCCCGTCAGAAGAGATGCACGAGTCGGGCAGCAGCGTCCTGTGTTGTAGAACTGGGTGAAGCGCACACCGTCTTTTGCGAGCGAATTGAGATTCGGGGTATCAATTTCCCCTCCGTAGCAGCCGATATCCGACCAGCCCATGTCGTCCGACATGATGAGAATGATGTTCGGCTTTTCCGCAGCGTGGAGAGTAAAAGCGAAAAGGCAGGTGAGAAAAAGGCCACAGAATTTCATGGCTGGGAGGGTAGGGGAAAAATGGAGGGATGTGCAAGCGGATTGAGGAAAGGAATTTTGCCTGCGCCTTACGCGATAATATCCTCAATCACATGAGCTTCCTCGACGCCGGTGAGTCTCTGATCGAATCCCTGAAAGCGATAGGTCAATCTTTCATGATCGATTCCCAGCAAGTGCATCATCGTGGCATGGATGTCGCGGACTTCGGCGGGGCTTTCGGCGACTTCGTTTCCAAGATCGTTGGTGCTTCCATAGGTGATTCCCGGTTTCACGCCGCCACCTGCCATCCAGATCGAATATGCGTCTTTCTGATGGTCGCGACCACACTTTTTAGGATCCTCCGTTCCCTGCAGCATCGGTGTACGACCAAACTCAGCCCCCCAGACGACGAGGGTCTGATCCAGTAATCCCCGTTGCTTCAAGTCCCGGATCAGTGCCGCGATGGGTTGATCGACATTTTTGCAGTTTGCGGTGAGGCGACCATGTTGGCTGCCGTGCGTATCCCAGTCACCGTTGAAAAGTTCGACAAATCGTACGCCGCGTTCGACGAGGCGTCGCGCCTTGAGGCACTGGTTGGCGAACTCGCCCTTCCCATACATTTCGATCGTCTTGGCATCTTCCCGGGAAAGGTCAACCAGATCGGGAACGGACGATTGCATGCGGAATGCCATTTCATACTGGTCGATTCGAGTCTGGATCTCCGGGTCGCCGACGAGTTCGAGATTCTGCCGATTGAGTTCTTCGATGGCGTCGAGGGTCCGACGTCGGTCTGGCCTTGTGGTTCCGTCAGGGTTTTTGAGGAAAAGAACGGGGTCTCCATCGCCTCGCAGCTGAACTCCCCGGTGAACGCTGGGAAGAAATCCAGACTTCCAGAGATTAGCTCCGGCCCCAGGCGTGTTTCCTGTGAGGAAAACAACATAGGCGGGAAGATTTTCGGACTCGCTGCCGAGGCCGTAGGTGGTCCAGGAACCGATCGAGGGGTTTCCCTGGCGATTCAGTCCGGTATGAAAAACGAGCTGCGCGGGGCCGTGATTGAACTCTGTCGTGTAGAGCGATTTCACAATGCAGAGTTCGTCGGCGACAGTTCCGAGATGGGGAAGAAGCGAGGAAAGTTCGTTTCCACTCACGCCATGTTTAGTGAACTCGTAGGGCGTTCCGAGGAGCTTGGGATGACCTCGGAGAAAGGAAAATCGTTTTCCCTCGAAAAGCTCCTTCGGAGCAAGTTGGCGGTCGTATTTCTGGAGGACAGGTTTGTAGTCGAAAAGGTCGAGGTGCGAGGGAGCACCGGTCATGTGGAAAAAGATCACGCTGCGAGCCTTCGGCGCGACTTTCTGAAAGCTCTGTGGAACAGTTGCCGCAGTTTCTTTTTGCAGAAGCGATCCTAAAGCAAGGGAACCAACTCCCGCTCCCGTTCGGGAGAGAAATGATCGTCGGTTCAGCAATTGATCTGGTTCAGAAAGCATGTTGATCAGTTCCGGGTAATAGTTTCGTGCAGGTTCAGTAAAATGGTCGCGATTTCGCGGTAGGCTTTTTCCTTCGAATGGCTATCGCCGAGAACGGAATCGAAAGCGGATTGCAGAAGCTGACTTTCCGATTCCCGCGGAGCTCGCGCCAGGGCGGTTTGAAATGCCCAGCCGATTTGCTCGTCGAGAGACTCTCCGCCTTCTTTCTCAATACGTTTGCCGAAGGCCTTCGCCATTTCCACGTAGACGGGATCGTTGAGCAGAGTGAGTGATTGCAGCGGGGTGTTCGACACATCGCGCTGGACGACGCAGGCGGTTCGGTCGGGTGCGTCGAAGTTGGCGAAACTGGGGTAGTGGCTATTGCGTCGCCAGAGAGTGTAGACTCCGCGGCGATAAACATCCTTTCCTTTCGATGGGATGTAGTAGGTTTCGGAGGCTCCGGCTGTTTTTCTCCAGAAAGTTGCCGGCTGGTAGGGCCTGACATTGACACCATACATGCGATCAGAGAGGAGTCCGCTGATGGCGAGTGCCTGATCACGAATCGTCTCGGCTCCGAGTCGATGACCGGGATGCCGCCAGAGGTATTGGTTTCTCGGGTCGATTTCAGCGAAAGACTGGTTCACGACAATAGACTGACGATAGGTTGCCGAGAGAACGACTCTGCGGAGCGAATTTTTCAGCGACCAGTCGTCCTTTTCCACGAACGTGACGGCGAGCCAGTCGAGCAACTCCGGGTGGGTAGGGAGTTCTCCCTGCGTGCCAAAATCTTCCGGGGTCGTGACCAGCCCCTGTCCGAAAATTTCGATCCAGAGTCGATTCATGAAGGCGCGTCCCACCATGGGGTTGTCCGGACTGACGAGCCATTTCGCGAGGCCGAGTCTATTGCGGGGGAGGCTCTCGACAAAAGAGTGAAGGGAGGCCGGGGTCGCAGGATCAACCTTTTCCCCTTTTGAAAGGAAATCACCACGCTTCGCGATGAATGTCTTACGTGGTTTCTCCATCTCCTCCATGATGCGGACCTCCCTCTTCCGGAGCTGGATGAGGCGAGCTTCCTGGATGTCAGCCTTGGCGAGGCGGAGATTCATGGCAGCGTCGCGAGGCATCACTTCCTTGGAAACGGCCTTGCACTGCTTCAGGTTCATTTCCTTGTCAGAATCAAGAATCTCACGAACGCTTTCGGGCAGTTTCTCTTTCCCTTTGGGATCATCCGCGACCTTCTTTTCCACTCCCGCGAGGACGTCTTTGCGAATGTCTGCGAGGAGAGCGCGGTATTCTTCGGCAGCTTTTTTCTCATCCTTTTCGTAGAACTCGTTATCCATCACGGAAAGAGTTGGACCGATGTGAACCATGCCTGACATGCCCATTTTTTCGCCCTGCTGTTTCGATTCCATCGGACCGTTGTTGAAAAATGCGTAGAGCTCGTAGTATTCGCGGGCAGAGATCGGGTCGTACTTGTGATTGTGGCATTGGGCGCAGCCGACAGTCAGTCCCAACCAAATCGTGCCTGTGGTGTTGAGGCGATCCACGTTTCGCTTGTAGTGGTCCTCCCGCGGATCGGTGCCAGCTTCGAGGTTCATCGGAGCATTGCGGTGAAATCCCGTTGCGACGATCTGGGATTCGGTGGCGCCGGGGAGCAAGTCGCCAGCGAGTTGCTCGATGCTGAACCGATCGAAAGGTATGTCGTCGTTGAGCGCCTTAATTACCCAGTCCCGCCACGGCCACATGTTTCGCGGAGCATCGCGCTGGTAGCCTTCCGAATCAGCATAGCGCGCCAGGTCGAGCCATTGCACGGCCCACTTTTCACCGAAGGTGGGGGAAGCAAGTAGTTCGTCCACAATTTTGGTGTAGTGGGGAAAAGAAGGGTCATCGAGGAAGGCTCCGACCTTTTCCGGTGTTGGCGGTAGGCCGACAATATCGAGGTAGGCCCGTCGAATGAGCCGGGCAGGGGCGGCTTCGGGATTGAGGGTGAGTCTTTGCTCAGCCAATTTCGCGGCGACAAAGCGATCGATCTCGTTCGGCTCACGATCTGCCAATATGGAATCTGCGGAGGTGGGAACGGAGGGACTCGTTGGCGGAATGAAAGACCAGTGAACTGGAGGACGCCATCCGTCGTCGGGCCACTTTGCCCCTTCTTCGATCCACTTGTGAAGGGTTGTGATTTCCGCCTTGGTCAATGGGTCGCCCTTCGGAGGCATGCGCTTTTCCGGATCGCTCTCTTCCACGACATGGAGAAGGACGGATTCTTCCGGCTTTCCCGCGACAAAGAGTGATTCGCCAGCATCGGTTGGCAGCGTGGCGTGATAGAAGCTGTCGAGCCCAATGCCGCCCTTGAGCGTTTCTCTATCATGGCAATCGAGGCAGGCCGCTTCAAGGATGGGAAAGACTTCCTTCTCAAAGTCAACAGTTTCGCCTCGTACCGAAACGAACGGGAAGAGCGCTGCGAGGAGAAGCTGGAGGAGCCTCAATCTAAGATTTGATACCATTTACTGATCAGATTATCCCCTGACTTCAACATCCGTCGATATGCTTGTTTGCGCAGGATCAGGACTGCGAAATGGGTCTGGGCAGCGGGCATTGGTCCTTGTATAGAGTGGAGGTATGATCAGATTTCGATTTTTCCTGCCGGGCATCTTGAGTGCAGCGTTGCTGTGCTTTTCGGGGAATGCGGCACCCAATATTGTTTTCATCATTTCCGATGACATGGGGTATTCAGATCTCGGTTGCTACGGAGGCGAAATCGAGACGCCCCATCTCGACGCTCTCGCGGAGAAGGGATTGCGATTTACCAACTACTACGTGAACAACATGTGCTGGCCGACTCGGGCGAGTCTGATGACGGGGCTCTACCCACGCACTGCTCTTCCGAAAAATGGAAGTGCCGATGGAGGTTTGCATCCGGAGGCAACGACGTTGCCCGCTGCCTTGCGAGCGGCGGGATACCAGACGTGGATGTCGGGAAAATGGCATCTCTCCAGCGCCGGCGAACCTGATGGGCCAAACGCGCCGCATCATCGCGGATTCGACCAGTTTTATGGAACGATTCATGGGGCTTCCGACTTCTTCGCTCCTTCGGATTTGCAGTGGAATGGGAAAGACAGAACAGAGGAATGGCAGGGGAAGTCCGATTACTACTACACCGATGTGACTACTGACTACGCCCTTCGTTTTCTGAAGGAGGGTGATGAGGAAAAGCCGTTTTTTCTATACCTCGCCTACACTGCTGCGCATTGGCCATTGCATGCGCACCCGGAAGACATTGCCCACTACGAAGGTCGTTACGAGAAAGGTTGGGACGAATTGCGACTCGAGCGTCATCGACGGATGAAAGAGCTTGGTGTCGTGGACCCGTCGTGGAAGCTATCGCCCCGCCACCCGGATGTTCCAGCTTGGGAGGATGCGGAGAACAAAGAGTGGCAGCAGCGTCGCATGGAGGTCTATGCGGCCCAGGTTACGTGTATGGATCGCAACATTGGTCGTCTCGTCGCAGCGCTCAAAGAAAAAGGGGAGTTCGAAAATACCGTGATTCTTTTCCAGCACGACAATGGTGGATGTCATGTCGAGTATGGCGAGGGAAGAACGGGCTCGTGGACACGAGAGCGCACCACTGACGGCAGGAACGAACCAATCATTCCCGGGAATGTGCCGGGAGTCATGCCTGGTCCGCAATCGACCTTCCAATCCTACGGCTATGGATGGGCGAACGCATCGAACACCCCGTTCCGTCTTTTCAAACAACACGATCACGAGGGCGGGACGCGATCTCCGTTGATTGTGTCATGGCCGGATGGAATCGACGAAGAGCGCGAGTGTGGTTTTGTCAGGGAGGTGACGCATGCCGTGGATATGATGCCGTCTCTGCTCGCGATCGCGGACACGAAATTGGAAACGCAGAAACCATCTGCGATGGAGGGCGAATCAATGCTGTCACTCCTGAAGGGTGAGGCTGATGCCATTTTCGAGGATCGGTCCTTGTTCTGGGCGCATGCCAAGGGGCGGGCGGTTCGGCAGAAGAACTGGAAACTCGTGGCAGATTCCAAGGGAGCATGGGAACTCTACGATCTCGCTGCTGATGGAACGGAATTGAGCAACCGGATCGAGGACGAAATGGAAAAAGCAGAAGAACTCCGAAAGCATTTCGATGCCTGGGCAAAGCGCACCGGACTCAATTCAAAGAAAAAGAAAAAGTAAGTCCCTTGCGGAATCGGGATCAAAAGACGAATCCTTTCCCATGAAGCGTATCCTTTCTCTTTGTCTTTTCCTTATCGGGACGATAGCCCACGCCGATGATAGACCCAATATCGTCTGGATCATTCCCGACGATATGTCGGCGCATTTTTCCTGTTATGGCGAAACGGCTATCGAAACTCCGAATGTCGATCGTCTTGCCGCACGGGGTGTGAAGTTCACCGATGCCCACGTCACTGCACCGGTTTGCTCGACATGCCGATCTGCGTTCATCACCGGGATGTATCAGACGAGCATTGGAGCGCAGAATCATCGAAGCGGCCGAGGCGAGAAAAAGATTCATCTTCCGGATCACATCAAGCTCGTTCCGCGACTGTTTCAGGAAGCGGGTTATCACACATCCATCACCGGTTGGCCCGGCCGAAAAGGGCGGCGTGGAAAAACCGATTACAATTTTGAGTGGGACCAGTCCGTTTACGACGGAGCGGATTGGGCGGGCAGAAAAGAGGGGCAGCCTTTCTTCGCGCAGATTCAGACTCCCGGTGGCAAACTGCGGGGAAAAGATGCCGAAGGCTGGGAGAAAATGCAGAAGTCGGCGGAGGAAACTCTTGGGAGCCGAACTTCCGATGAAAAGGTGAAGCTCCCTCCCTACTATCCTAACCACCCGGACATCGTTCGTGACTGGGCCGCCTATTTGGATTCGGTCCGGATGACGGATCACATGGTTGGGGAAGTGATTGCTCGATTGGAGAAAGAAGGTGTCCTCGAAAATACGATTGTGCTTTTTATGACCGATCACGGGATCAGTCATGCGAGGGGAAAGCAATTCCTCTATCAGGAAGGCACCCACGTCCCGCTTGTGATTGCAGGACCGGGGATCAAAGCGGGAACGGTGCGGGACGATGTCGTTGAGCACATTGACATCGCGGCACTTTCCCTCGCAGCAGCTGGCATCGGAGTGCCCGATTGGATGCAGGCCCGCGATATTCTCGCCGATGACTATGAGCCGAGGGATGCTGTTTTTTCGGGACGCGATCGCTGCGATGAAACCGTGGATCACATGCGCTCGGTAAAGTCGAAGGAGTTTCGTTACATTCGCAACTTTTTACCCGAGCGCCCCTATCTCCAGCCAAGCGCCTACAAAGATGCAAAATCAATTCTCATTGCGCTGCGCGATTGGAATGCTGCCGGTAAGCTGAACGAAACGCAGCAATTGCTATTTCGTGAGACTCGGCCAGAGGAAGAACTCTACGATGTGAAAGCGGACCCGTTTGAGATCAATAACCTCGCGGGAAATCCCGAGTATGCTGATGTGTTGAAAAAAATGCGTAGTCACCTCGACACCTGGATGGAGGAAACGAATGATCACGGGCGGGAAGGGGAATCTCTCGAGATGTACGACAGTGACATGGCCGAATATCTCAAGAAATTCAAAATCCGGCCTGAACTGAAAGGCAAAGATCGCCCGATTCGGAAGAATATTGAACTGATGAAAAAGTGGGCCGCGGAAGGCAAGTAGATTGTCAGTGTGACAAGAACAACGCGGTATCGCCTCTCTTAGTCAGGTTCGATGTAAAGCTGCCGACAGAGATGCCTTTGATGCGGTGCTTCGAGTGAATTCCGGCAACGATCAAATCGGAAGCATCGCGAAGCGCATCTGGAATGGCATCTGGAATGGCATCTGGAGTGGCATTTGGAGTGGCATTTGGAGTGGCATTTGGAATGTCCTACTTTGATGCGACAGGTTCGACGGACGAAAATCCGTGTGAGCGCAGTAGCTTTCCCGCATTGCTCAGGAGAAAATCAGATTTTTCCGGTTCTAATTCCGCTGTGATGACCGTGATATTGGGTTCGAAAAGAGCCCCCCGGGGTAATTGGGCCGCGCAGTGCACGAGAGGCATCAAATATTCCGTCAAACGCCACGATGACGTTCTTTATCTAACTCAAACCGGATTCCGGAACGATCCGATCCGTTGCTGGGACTTCGGCGAAGGAACCGGTCCATGCGTTGGAGATAAAAATTGCGCTGTTACATCAAGTGGAGATTGATCGACAGCTTCCAGTGTATCCTTTTCGCGCCGGGTTGCTGTGCGCTTGCTGTGTATCGCGACGCATGATTTGCAAAAGGCCCGAGAGGAAACCGTTCGCAGATGGGCGGGCTGAAGTTTCTAGGAAAGGATGGAGAGTCCAATTCTTTAAACTGACTCAGGGCACCGGCAAATCGAGATGGCGATGCAAAAAATCGAAGCTGCCCTGACCATTGATGGAATGGCCACCGAGAAAATATTCGATCCCGGTGAGATCTGATTTTCCAAACGCAGTGTAGAGTCTGCGGACGCGGGCATACTCGTAGGCGACCCACTCGTCGCGAGCGACTCGGTCGTTGTGGCCTCGCTCGACGAAAAAAGGACGGGGAAAAATCAATCCAGCGAGGTCTCCATAGTCAAAGGTGTTGCCCATGTTCCAATAAGGCATTTCCCACTCGATCGTGCGCATGAAGGTATGTGGGTTGCGTGAGTCGCCGACTTTTCGAGTCCATTGATTAAAGTCTCCCGAACAGATCGAGAGGCAGTATTCCGGAAGCAGCGCAGGGACGCGAACGGCGGTTTCTCCACCGTAACTGAGGCCGTAAAACGCAATCCGTTCGGCGTCGACTTCGGGCAGAGTGGCGAGCCATTGCAGCTGCTGTCGATGTGAGGCGGTGATGAAGGAAAAGAGACTGCAGCCAACGAGGTTTGCTTTTCGATCCAGCCAGCGATAGCGGTCTTCACCTCGGTAGATATTATGGGGGGCAAAAGTAATGAATCCGCGCTCGGCGAGTTTCGCTGCAAAATCATTGTAGGCGGATTTTGCCGCATCAACGGTATCGCGAGGAAGACCATTTCTCCCATGCTGACAAACAACAACCGGTCGTTTTTCTCCCGGCTCGATGCCTTTGGGAAGAAGGAGGACGCCCCAGGCTTCGAATCCGGAATAGACTTCCATGACGACATCCCAGGCCGTCCAGCTGTCGGTCTCGAGAATCTTTCGAGACTGCGGCGCGAGAGGGACCGGGCTTTCGTCGAATCGCCCGATGACTTCGCTGTGAAGTTGCTCGCGCTTCTTTTCGGCGAAGGCCAGAAATTTGGTTGGGTCGAGAATGGGATGCGTTTTTTCCGTAGACCAGCGACCGGCCTGCAGTTCCGGAGCGCCCGCGAGAAAGAAGCTCTCGCGCCGGACTTCGTCGGATTGATCGATCAGGCTCTGAACGTGCTTTTCCATGCTCGCGAGAATGCGGAGCTGCCGCGCTTCGGGTGAAAACTGGGCTCGTGAATCTATCAGCAGCGCGAAGGGGGCAATGCGGCTGATTTCCCGCTCGATGCCTGCGGTCTGGAGAAAGGCAGCGACGGACGGATAGTCGGCACGTCGACCTTTTTCCGCGTGATGGAGAAGAAAACTCGGGGGTGTTTGCAGGGTGCCGAGTACTGTGGATATTCGATCAAACTCTGTCTGGATGGTGGAAAATGCGGGCGTCGTGATGCCTCCTTTCTGGTCTGTTACCTCGGGAAAGAGAGTGTGCTCGATAAGCAGGGGGCGGGGAGCGATCAGCGCTGCGATTACTGCGTCGGAATGCTCGGGAAGGAGAGCAAAAATGTTTCGGTAAATCGGCTCGTCGCAGGCACGGTCGCGAGGAGCAAAAGCACCGCTGACGAATGCGTGATCGATTCGGGTATCGACAGCAGCTGCATAGAGTGCCGAGCGTCCTCCTTCGCCATATCCGCCAACCGTGATCGAGCTGGCGAGGTTGTTTTCGAGTAGCCAATCGACTCCGGCAAGTGCCGTCTGGATTTCATATCCGATGGGGTGCCGTCCCATTTGAAAAGCCTGTCGGTAGATCCATTCGCGATGGGATTGGTCTGATCTAGCGACTGCTTTTTCGTGTTCTCCAGTAACCGTGTAGGAAGCGCGGGAAAGAACCGCCGGAATGAGAATGCGAAATCCGGCGGCGGCGAAGCGCGCTGCGATTTGCTTTTCTCCGGGAAGGTTCGCATTCAAGCCGATGATGTCCTCGGGTGTTTCGTCGGCATCGGGGAAAAGGATCATCGCAGGTGGCGTTTCCGGGAGTTCGAGAACTCCCGCGCCTTCCTTTGCCACGGGAGTAACGAGCAGGCCTTCGGCAAAAAGTTCGGGCAGCACGGTCCAGCGGACAGAGTGGACCTCAAAGCCCGGGCCTTCGGCGACGAGTGAGGTGGCCGGTTTTCCCTCGAAGGAAATGGGGGCGTCCGAGAAAAACTCCATCCTCACTTTGGGGCGTTCGTCGACCACTCCGAGTTTGTTCTGGAGATGCTCTCGGGAATGGTCCGACAATTTTGTTCGATGGGAAAGCTGCACGGCTTCGTCGATTTTCCGGTCGACGAAAGCGTGAGCACCATCCATGACCCGATCGGCGATGGCCTCGGCGTTTTTATCCGCGAGCGGCGTGGTGCCGGGAAGGGGCGCGGCTTGAACCGTTGCCGAAAAAAGCAGCGGGACGATTGGTAGAAAGCGGATCATTCCTCTCCTTCGGGCTTTAGCAGCATTTCGTTGACCTCAGTAGCGAGGTTGCCGGTCGCACGAATCACAATGACGACTCCCGGGTCAAGTTCGGTCTCGGCCGAGTGACGCGTGACCGTGTAAATGTCTTCCAGGGTGATGTCGAGATTCTCGACCGACACATTGATGCCTTCCGGAAGATCGGCGGAGGCGAGGCCTTTCTGAACTTCTTCATCGATCTCAGCCTGGTAGTCATCAAGATCAACGCGGAGCTGGCTTTCAAGCCCTTTGGTGAGAAGCCCTTCGAGCAGCCAGGTCGCGGCTGTGGTGAGCTTGTCTTTCGTTTCGACTGTGAGTTCGACATCGGTAAAGCCGAGGGACTGTTTTTCGTAATCAATCACGGGACGTGCTTTCACCCAGATGTCTCCCGCAACCCCTCGGCCGAGACGGCTTTTATCGGCCTGAATATTCAGTTTCAGGTTGAGCATACCGCCCTGAGCGATCTGGGCTTCCATTCCGGAGATGTCGATCCTCGTTCCGATGCCGGTATCGATCTTGATGTTTTCTTTTGCGAGGACTTCGTTCAGCTCGGCCATGCCGACGATGAGGGGTAATCGAAGTTCCGTCGGAACGGGACCATCAAGGGGGACTAGATCCGGCAAAGTGTGACGCTCGGGTTCGCTCGGTTCGCGGTTCGTCACGATGGTTTTGGAGCGGATTCCGATGGTAAAAGAAATGTGATCTGCCTCTGAGTAATCGATGGGGGCAAGGACGACCTCCTCTGGCTCGATTCTCACCCAGATCTTTGGCTCACTAGAGACAAGCTGTGTGATGTAGGCTTGATGCCAGAGCTTACTGACTGACTTGCGAACGTTGAGCTTTTTGCGAATGGCGGGAGTGAGTTTACGAGCCTCTTTCTGGATGTATTGTCCGAGGCTGCCGCCGAAGAGATCACTGACGTCGAGTCTTCCGAGTTGGCCGATGGAGAGGTTTGCTCTCGAGAGATTGATCTGTGGCACTAGTTGTGGATCGACTTGCCAGTTCGGGAGAATTTTTGGTGTGATCGAACCGCCGATGGCACCTTCCAACTGCACGTCGCTATCAATCGGAATTGTTAAAATCTTGGCGTCGACCGTGCCCTTCACTTTTGCGGCTCCGCGAAACGGGGTTGCGAAAGAGAGGCGATCCCCCCCGTTTTCAATGACAATGTCGCCGCGGACAGCTTTCCAGGCGTAGCTTCCATTTTTGATTTGCTTGTGGATTCCCTTGTTTTCCTGACCCTCAAATTGAGCCGGAATTTCTTTGCTCGCGAGTTCGTTCATCATCGCTAAGGGAACAACGATTTTGACAGTGAGCAGAGATGACTCAGGTCGCGGTGTATCAAATTTTCCGATCGGTTCTCCGGTCGGGGCTGAGACATGAATGATCCTCGGGCCGACTACTTTCGTGTAGAGGAAAATTGAGAGAAGGCCACCAATGACAACGATGGTGGCGGCAAGAAGAAATTTTTTCATGCAAAGAAGCTGAGAGTAGAATGATCGCTTTTAGAAGATTGGAACAGTAAATTCAAAGCCTTACCGAGAAAATCCTTCTGGACCATGTAGTTTGAAACGATACTGGTATCGGAAAACATGGAGGAATTGTCAGAAAAACGCGAGGCACGTGCTGTGCTGGGTGGATCATTTGATCCAGTTCATCTCGGACATCTGGGAATGGCGAGGACTGCCGCAGAGATCGTCGAACTCGAGCGAATCGTTTTCATGCCGTGTTTCGTTTCTCCTTTCAAATCCGGAACTGTGGCAAACGCGGAGCAGCGAATCAAGATGCTGCAAATCGCGATCGACGAGACTGAGATGCAAAATGCCGAGGTCTCGACCTGGGAAGCTGAGCAGGCCGATCCAAGTTATTCCTGGGAAACGGCGACCCATCTTTCTGAATTGCATCCCGAAGTGAATTGGCACTGGATTGTCGGAACGGATCAGTGGGATGCAATCGATCGCTGGGCCGAACCGGAAAAACTACGCGACTTTCTCCATTTCATTGTCCTGACCCGGGACGGCGATCCTGTCGTCGAGCGAGATGGCTGGCGATACACTGCTGTCCACTTTCAGCATCCTGCCTCATCGACAAAAATTCGGGAGAATTTTGCGGACAACGTGGATTGGCTTGTGCCGGGTATGGCTGATTACTGCCGCGAGCAGGGGCTTTACCAGTAGGTGAGGAGGGGATTGGGAAGGCGGCCTGCAGAAACGCATCCTGAAATTCCGTATTGGGATTACCGGCATCAACGATGTGGGTTGGGTCTAAGGCGTCGGTAGCGGGGATCTGAATGGTGACGGGTTGCTCGACACCTATTCGCCGGCGGGTTTTCAAAGTGTCTCCCCGAACAAAACGGATGGATGACGCTGCGTCTGGTTGGCTGTCGTGTCGCAGCCTTTCGATTCGAGCTACGAGATGCCTTGCCCGCTGAAGGCGTTCGGATTGAAGACGGTGTCCCATTGTAAAATACGCACAATGGCAGGCAGGGTGAAACCTGCCTTTCCAGGCTTCGCCTGTCGGTTTGTATTGCAAAATTCCACAACAAAGTTGTCGCCATTCTTCTGTCCGTGCTAGGATTGCTCGCTAATGCTTTTGCGCATCGTTCCCATTTTCATCTTCACCTTCTGGTTCGCCAGTGTCGCGTGGCTTAGTGCGGTGATATGGGCACCGCCGGAGTCGCGAATGTCCCAGGTCGACCCTC
>ERZ1048068.1705-NODE-1705-length-16599-cov-7.248187_pt1 | contig 16599 bp, 16 predicted proteins | sample MGYA00383098_ERZ1048068 | MGnify/ENA primary metagenome ERZ1048068 (study PRJEB29581, sample SAMEA5548368) | metagenome | biome: marine; feature: coastal; material: water | depth 1 m | study: Short-term variability in the microbial, nano- and picoplankton... | reverse complement strand
GTCTAGCAATTAATTTCTCCATTATTCTTTATTATATACGATTATATACGATTTGTCAATAGGCAAGCATATGATTGTAATCGTGAATTCTTGGTAGATTAAAGTCATTATCAATTTTTAATTCCGAGTATTCGTCACGTGCTGCCAATCGATGTGCAAACTCTCTAAGCTGTTGGTAATTAGATACCACAGTTTCTTTAGGCGGTGCTTTATCGTAAGACGATTCTATATCTGCTAAACCTGTAAAATAAGTATTACACAATTTTAATCCAGCCCAATCTTTCCTAAGTGATCGAGTAAACGAATCATAATATACTACTTCATCATAATTAAATTTAAATTGATCTTGATATATTTTTAGCATGTCCCAATATACTCCACACCACCATTGTTCAAATAGTCCTAACTCTACTTCCATTGGGGTTACTTGATTATTATAATTATGCCATTCATGTTGTGTAATGCTTACTATACTACTCAGTGTCACATCAAATATATTTCGACGTATTATTGCAATATTATAGTCCATGGAGTGTTTAAAATTACCCAGTTGACCGTATTTGTCTAATGATATTATTTGTTGCACGTGTGTTTTTATAACACTGCGCTTTTGTATACGATTTTTGGCGATATGTTTCTTAAAAATTAGTTTTAGATCTTGGCCTTCTACATTGTACAATGTGTCATGAAAAGGCTCATTGCCAAACTCCACAGTTTGTAAAGGAGCATGATATCGTCGTACAATATCATACATGTAAGAGGTGCCACCTCGAGGTATACCTAAGATATGTATTCGCATTAGTTTAAATAACCGTGTAGTTGTGGGATTATATCTGTTATATTTTGTTGTCTTACTTTGTCGTAAGTTTTTACATTTCTTTTAAACTTTTCCCAATCGTCAGGATTTCTTGGGCTTTTGATATGATTTAAAATACCTTCCCAAGTTTTTTCATGCATAATATTATGATATTTGTCATCCCATCGTTCATCCAAGTGTTGCAGCAGTTCTTGCTTTAATTCTTCTGGCAGATCTGCACAGTTGCTTCCATTGTCATACACTAGATTTAGCCATAATTTAATCTCACCGTTAAACGTGTTATAGTAGTATTCAAAACTATCCATAAGATTCCATATACTATAGTTACTAACACTAAAACTTATTAATGGTCGATATCCATAATCCCACACAAACCGACTTAGTGTTTTTTCAAACACAGCCCATTTAGCTGGGTATCTAGCGTATTCAAAAGTATCTTTAACTCCATCAGCACTAAACAACAGCGTAACCCGTTCAAAGTGTGGCCATATATTTTTAAGTGCATGTTCTGGATAAACTGTACCATTAGTGGCATAATTTAAAGAAATATGTTTGCTGTGTCCGCTTTCTACTAGTGTTTCTAAAAATTTAAATTGTTGTTTAATTAGAAATGGTTCACCACCATAAATGTCAATTTGATCAATTTGTTCCATAACTGAGTTTAGTTTGTCCCAATATATATCGGATTCATACCATTTAAAATTTACATTTTTTTTGCCCAGGTGTATAGTATCTAAGTTTATGCCAGCTTGACGATAATCATCTACCCAACGACTACTACTCCAACTATTACAAATACGACATGCCAAATTACATAAATTGCCTAATTTAAGATCAATATATTTGTGTGTAAAGTTAGTACCATCTGTTGTTACATTTCTGCTAAAATACTTTTTGTTTTCACGTTGACGTCTAGTAACATTACCACGTTCTTCTTCTATATAACACTCCTGACAGCCACGTACAGGCTTATCTTGCAAGAGATCTTTACGCATATTAACAGCATCATCACTGTTAATAACAGTGTCAATATCATCAGTTGATGCGTTAAATGGTATACCAGTTTCATCATGGTACACTGTGCGGCTCACACAACATGGAGCCACTTGCCCAGTGGTTTTAATTTCATAATGCAAAAATGGCATTATGCAAAAATGTTTTGTATCTTTAATCATAACGAGTTTTTAATTTCTAATTTCTCTATTGTAATTTATTTGTGCAAGTATTATGCTGATCTAGCTAGGCACTCTTGACGTATACGTGTTGCAATAACATCTGCATCTGTTGGATGATTGTCTGGTCCGTACGCATCGGCCATTGCAGCCATAACTGCTAATACATCTGCATCTTCACGATTTTTTTCTGCTTTTCCAAGACCTTCATACACTGCTGCTGTTAGATCTGTATCTTCCCATATATTTGCCATTTTGTTTCTCCATTTTAAGGTACTCTATGTACTAAACATATTTATCTTAACGTAATCTTACTTTCGGCTTTCCATCGATTATACAGTAGTAATTCAGTTTCCATTTTCTGCATAAACACACGCTCGTTAACTGTTCTCCAGTTTTTTTCGGCACACGCATCACTAACTTCTTTCCGTCGTCTATATATCTCAGGAAAGTCTAATGTGTCTACCATTTTACTTTTCCAAAACAACGGAATTTTTTTATTGTTAGTTTTCTCAGTTGGTATATTAGTATCTTGAACTGTGTAGTTTTCAAACTTATCAGCAAAGTCTGTTCCAGGTAGGAATGCAATATATGTTTGTAAATTTAAACTAGCAATCGTTCCGTCATCCATGAGATCCTGATAATTATCTAAAAATTCAAGATTCTTATGATGGTCGTCTAGTGTTTCCACTGGGTGACCAAACAGTATATTAAGCATAGTATTGATGCCATACGTTTGATGGTTTCTAAGTGTATCCTCAAGAGCTTGATCACTAAACCCTTTACGCATTGCCATTCTCATACGCTCACTTGCGTGTTCTAATCCAATTCCAGTATTACGCATTCCACTTGCACGTGCTAATTCGTAATCTTCAGGTCCCATTTGTCCATTAGTACGGCATATAAATTGTCCGCCCCATATAAAATCTACATTGTGATCTTGTTTGTATTTGTAAATTATTTCACTAGTTTCTCTGAATGCTTTCATACTGCCATTAACAAGACTATCACTGAAGTAAAAATTATCTACTCCACGTGTTTCATAATGATGAATCATTTCTTGTGCAATGTGTTCACCGCCTCTGGTTTTAAACTTAGGCCATAATCTATATACATCACAAAAGTCACATCGTCTAACACATCCTCTACTTCCGGTAAGTACATATACTGGACGGCCGTAGTCATAATCCTTAAAGGGATATAGAGCATGATCACAATCAGTATAATCAGCAAATGCTAAACCTTCCAGATCCCCTATCTGTTTGGGAGTACTATTGATGCCAGGATAGTTTGGATTATCGTTACATATAAGTTCAACAAGAGCTACTTCGCCTTCTGCAGCAATATAGTAATCAATTAATCCTTGTTGTTGTAATTCTTCTGCATATTCATATTCTTTACTGCCTATTGTAACACCAAGTCCCATACCGCCAACAACTATTTTTTTGTCTGGGTATATGTGTCTGATATTTTGTAATATTATTGTAGTAGCTATTCTACTATTAACACTGAATACACTGATACCAATCCAGTCTGGATCTACTTGTTCTATCTGTGTTTTAACAATATCCACTAGCTCTGTTTCCAGTATCTTGATAACATCAAGAGGCACAGATTTAATTTCAGCCTCAAAGTTTAATCCATTTTGAACTTTATTCCAAGATTCTTGACCTACTGCGTTATACAATAGTATATTTGCATCTATAGCTGCACAACTTACATTTCCAGCAGTCAGCTGTCCTTTGAGATGATAAATTGCTGGTGCTGGTCGCTTAATTTCCATAAGCGGTACACTTAGCAGTAGAACTTGCGATTTATTTTGCACCAACATTACTCCGTATTATAACAATAATATTTATTCAAAAAATATTCGCTTACGTTCAGTATACTGTTCATTCCAATTGTAATTCCAAGAGGATGAACTAGACACTCCATTTTCATTATATAAGGTTATAGTTTGTATATCGTCATACTGCCAGAGGTCTTTCATAATATCCAAATTATTATCACCAAGACCACTTAGTGATTTATTTAAATCTCCAAAACAACATTGTCCAAGGCTCAGTGTTTTGTCATTTATGTCAATCTGCTTTTCCATACACCAAGTTTGAAATGCTTCCCAATCTTCTCCATCACTATTAGTATTAAAGTGTACATCAAATTCTCCACTAAGATACCGTATACCGCTTATATTGTCATCATATATGTCATCATCGTTATCATGCCAAGCCTCACGGTGCGTTTTTCCAGTTTGAGCATAATGCATGCGTATTTGTCCAAATTCTAAGTCACACATTTCAAAATTATCGTAATCGCCATCAGCTTCTACCAACTCATGTCGCTTGATAGGTTTCATACAGAATACTAGACTACTGCTACTTCGACCATGTTCATATGCAGTTAATCCTCGCATTTGACTTTCAATTTCATGACATAGCCAATTAAAGTTATTGATACTAAATTGATGTGCTGCATCAAATTGCTCATACCATTCACTCATATTCCAAGTTTGCCCAATTAGTATTTCAAAATGATGGTGTATCTTGTTAAGTTGATCTTGATCTAGTGTTTCCTCAGTAAAGAACATATCTATATAGTAATCGATATCATTTTCCAAAGCATAGTTATTCACTTGATCGATATGAAAATTAAGTTCATCACACATAAACTGAATGGTACGTTGATTACTAGATGTTGGATATACCCAGCCATGTAACATGAATTGTTTTTCTAACACTGCGTCAGTTTTTAAATAATCAGCTTCTAAAGCAGCAGCCCATTTTTGTGCTAAACTAAATTGCCTAATATCCCAAAACACATTTTTTGTTTGTTTGGTTTCAGTATTATTAAATGTAATCTTTAAGGTTTTATATGTCATCTTTTACTAACTCTATCTGTATTTGATCAAAGGGCTTTAAATCGTAATCAAATGGGTCTGCCAATTCGCCTATTTCAATTTGACCATATTGTCGTGGATCGACATGGTCCACTCCCATAGCATGTTCTTTACACCATTTATCATATGGTTCCCATTGGAAATTGTGATTAAAATAAGGCAACATAATTTCATTAGTGATCGACTGTTTTGGATTACTTTGCTTACGGTGTGCAGCTTGTTGGTCATCTGCCTCAAACATGTGCCAGAGTGTTTTTCCTACTTCACTATATCCAAGATACAGTTTTTTAGAATCATATCCTGGTGTAAACAACTCCATGTGTTCGTCTCGTAGTGGTATTCTTTGAAACGGTTCCATCCTAAAACTTAACCAACTACTGTCATACCCAACACGATCATTTTCACAATTGTGTATATTATCATTAAACACACTAATAACTGGCCCTAGCCAACTATTTAGACTGTCTTGAATTTTACCTTGCATCAACAGTACTTCATATTCTTCCACATAGTTGTGTAGATAATTAAGAGTATCTTGATTATATCCCTTTAATACAACACTGGGGTCTATTGCTCCAATTGTATCATTATATATATTAGTATCTGATATTTTAATTGCGTCTGAATACAAAGCGCACCACCTATCCACGGTTTCGCTCTTAGTAAAACACATACTAGTATTATATACCGGAACATCACTGCCAGCGGTTACTGCTATTATAAAATCATTTGCTGCTGCATTATCATGTAAATTATACACTAACGTTTTAGCATGATTGCCTTTGTAATTCATTACTATATTAAATTTTGTTGTCATATTATTTCTCATTTCATTATGCATTATAACTGGCCTTTGTGTGGATTAGTCGATCAATAGGACTATCTTGTCCACATATTTTTGCACAGTACATGCACTTACCCGAGTCGTAATCTGGTTGGTTCCATGAACTCATAATTGTAGAATCGAAGTAATTCATTATACTACTAAAACTATTTTTTGTCAAATACATCTTTTCTATATCCCACATGTGTTGTAATTGTATTTTGGCGTCATCAGTGCGCCCACTGCTCCAAATTTCTCCTATATAACAGCATGGTAATATTAATCCATCGCACTGAACCATTATTTCACTACCGTTTTTCAATAAACTTTTACAGCTAATACTACTCTCTTCATATATATCATAGCTATCATTACTAAAGTTAGCTGTTCTAACTTCAGGTATATCAATATGTTTACTAGGAAAGATATTACTTCGTACAGCATTTGCTGGAGCATTTATATATTGAGGATCAGTTGCGGACTCAAGATAATGTTCTAGTATACCATCTTTATCATATACTCCCCGAACCTGTATCTTGTTATCCCAAAACAATCCATCAGGATTTTTAACTCTGGTACCCAAGAACCCTAGTTTTGTACTAAGATCACGTATTTCTTGTACTTGATGTTCATTATGTTTAAACACCAACAAATCCCAATATGCACTTCCACCAGTAGACATAAACGCATGTACATTCTCCATGAGTTTATCCCAGTTAACATTTCTTCTATATAGATGATTTGTATCTCGTAATCCATCTATACTAAACCACATATACCATCGTTCTGAACCCTGTAACAGTTCTCCAGCACGTTTCCATACATCAGGTTTGCGCACACCACCGTTACTGTGTGTTATGAGAGCCATGTTTTTTGGCAAGTATGCGGTAACATATTCTAATATCGGAATAATATCTTTACATACAAATGGGTCGCCTTGGTTGCCACACAACATTACTCTTTGAACTTGAGTTTTTAAAAACTCTGGACTAAACCATTGTTTAAACTGCTCTACTGTAATACTAGTAGGTTCAAGACCAGGCCGTGTTAATGGTGTACTAGCCCAGTATCTTGGACAAATAGGACAGGCGGCATTACATAGATTAGTTAATTCAATATGTAACATATACTTGTTATTTTCGGGAGTTAGCCAAGTTCTCATAATATACTACCTAACTTCGGAAATACCTCTAGGCAATTTTCACCTCTTGACTTGTCCAATGCAAGTGTAAACTTTTTAAAAGTTTCTACACTGTCTGGATACTCTAAGTCATTATAGTATCTTCCCATTAGATCTGTATACATGTGACTTGGCAATTTTACTTTTAAATTATCTAACTTTTCTTTACGTATATTGCTGGGTATTATATGTGCTGTTTGATAATCAGGACTGTGTACATGATTATAGTAATGATACAAGTCGATATCGTTTTTCTGAAGCCAATCCCACAATTCTTCTACATATAAAAAATTATATACATTCACTGTCTGACATATCATCAACTGGATATTAGGATAATTTTCCTGAAACAATCGTATGTTTTTTATACTCAGTTTCCAATCTGCAGGATTTCTAATATATGCATTTCTATCCCCAACATCGTCTAAACTTAAATTAAATCTAACGTTCTTAAACTCTTTAAGTATATCCAGGCCTGGCTTAATTTTATCCAGATCATAATTTAAATTTGTGTGATATCCTATACGTATATCAGTTTTACCTTGTTGTAATAGTGTTTGTAAAAATTTAAAGTGCTTGGGTACTAGGAATGGCTCGCCACCACTAATGTGTAATTCTTCTAGATTGTCACAGTGACTTAATAAGTCATGATAAAATTCATCAGTATCTACCCAGTCAAAACTGTACCGGTCTTCTTTCTTTATTGCATCGTATCCACTAGCTAGTGGTAACTTGTCTTTAAGTAAGTTATATTCTTTAATCCACTTGGTACTACTTTCAGCATTACAACTACGACACTTTAAATTGCAATGATTTCCTAGTCTAAGCTCAATACTACGCAAGTCAGGAGTTATACTACCATCTGGTGCTGTAATACTTTTCCAGTCATGTTTCCAGTTACTATCTCTAATCCGTTTACTTCGACCGCCAGCATCTTCTATCTTTTTACATCCAACACAGGCAGCTGGAATCTTACCTGCTAGCATTTCTTTTCTTATAGTTTTATAACTATCACAATTAACAATATCAGCAACATTATTATCTTTAACACCTAAAATCTGGCGCTGATTATTTTGATCAATATCAAATCCATGACCAATACCACCTTTGTGTTCAGTTTCACAGCAAACACTAGTTGTGCCGTGCGGAAATAAACTAAAGTGTATCCATGGGAGATCACACAGAAATGCCATTATACCACTCCTGTAAATGTGGGAACACATCTGTAAATTTTTCTTTACGTAATATGTCTAACGATGTTTGTTTAATTTTAAATTGCTGCCTTAATGAATTCTTATCTGTATTTACCTCTGCATACATAAATTCTATTAGAGGTGCTATTTGTTGAATCATTATAGTTTTTTCAGACTCTGGTAATGCGTTAGCATAATCATAAAGCCCTTGTTTTGCTTTGTTTTTAAGATCATCAGATAATACTGTTACATTGAAACTTTGTGGTTGTTGTAGTATATTGTGTAACATTACACGATTAGCTGGTATTCCTATTTCTTTTAATCGTGTATATAGTTCCGGCAATGTAAGCACATTCATCGCCTGTGTTGTACAGTCTATTAATAATCGCACATTTGTGTTGTGTAAACGTTGTAAATTGTTTTCTATATTATTCCATACTGTGCCAGATCTAATATACTCAGCTCTTGCGTCTATATCATCTATACTAGCATTAACCTGTACAAAATCAAACTTACTCCACATCTCCACTAAGTCATAATGTTTAAAGTGTAGTTTAAGTAGGTTTGTGTTATAACGGATACGTACATCAGTACGCCCAGCATCTATCAATTTTTGTAATATGTAGTAGTGTTCTTCCATTATTAATGGTTCACCGCCGGCAAAATAAACATACTTTACATCATTTATCTTTTCATCTATCCAGGATTTTGTGTCAAAATTAGCACTATCTTGAGCATTCATGACACGTTTATTTGTTTGTACTGACCATATTTTATCATCCTGTTTATTGAGTTCTATTTCATCATCATACCACATACTGCTAAATCCGCTTCCGCACATTCTACATTTCATGTTACATAGATTACTGAATCTAAAATCCCAATACTCAAATTTAAAATCATCCACTGTACCATCTGATCGAGTATTGTTTATAGCACCAGGGATACTATCTTTAAAATATTCATTATGATGATTACGCATACTTATTGCGCCTACATCTTCTCTCTCAAAACATCGCATACAGCTTTTAGGCTTCTCACCTGACAGTAATTGTAACCTAAGTTTTTTATAGGCATCATTATTAACAATATCGTCAGGTTTACCATCACGCAAATTGCCCATTGGATTTTGCCAATCGCCTAAACAACAGTGGTGTACATCTCCACTTGGCCAAATATTTGCATGAAGCCATGGTAGTACGCAGTATGTATCACTAGGTAATTTGTTCATAGAACTCTCTTAGCTCTGGAAACACATCACATAGTGTTTCCTTACGGTAAGTGTCTAATGTATCTGTAACAGTTTTAAATTTCTTTCTATTCCAATACAGTTTGTCATTATCCATATCTGAATCTAGATAAATTAATATACTCTGATACATCTGTTGTAGGTGATCCCTAGTGGATTGATCGCTAATGCTATCAAGGTGTTTATTATATTTATTTTTTATATCTTGCTTTAATTGATTGGGTAATATGTTTATATGATACCAAGTTGGGTTAGTTAAAACATTATTGAGATGTAGTTTATGAATATCAAATCCACAATCCAGAACATATTGTACAAAATCAGGAACATGTTGCACGTTAAATAAGTTAATGGTCGGGCTAATACCAAAGTTTATGTGATCGTTTTTAATAAGCGTTTTCATATTCTTATCTACTGTTTCCCAGATAGTTCCTTTTCTAATGTACTCTCCACGTTCTGCTAATGCATCCAAACTAGCAATGACCTGAACATTATCAAAATGTTTCCAAAGTTCATGGTTATCCCATTTTTTGTATTTTATTTTGAGTAGGTTTGTATTATATCGGAGCCGAACGTTTGTGCGGCCATGTTCGATTAATTTTTCCAGTATGTAATAATGCTCATCCATAATAAGCGGCTCGCCGCCGGCAAAGTATATTTCTTCAACATTTTCTAATTGCTGATCTAGTATACCATACATGTCATCTATACTATGGTCTTGTGTGTTTACAACGATGTCAGGTTCACTAGCTTTGCCGTATATTGCTTTTTCATCCAAGTTCCATATACTACTTAAATGGCCTCCACACATGCGACACTTCATATTACATAGATTACTGAATCTAAAATCCCAATAGGCTAATTTAAATTCTGTATTGGTACCATCAGCTGTAGTTGTAGCCAGTGTACTGTCAATGTGGTTTTTAAAATTTTTGTTAACACTTTTTCTTAGACTTTGAATGCCCATGTCTTCTTGTTCAAAACATTTAGAACAACTATTTGGTTTTTTGCCATCCAATAAATCAAGTCTGAGTTGACGCATATAGTCATTATTCCAAATCTCTTCCATGGAATTGTCTTTAAGATTGCCAATATGATTTCTAAAATCAGTAATACAGCATTGGAATACGTTTCCATTAGGCCAGGTGTTCAAATGTATCCATGGGATTATACAGTATGATTCACTTGGTAGTTTTTTCGAGTTCGTCATTCATTTCTCCCCACCATTTGGTAAAATTATTGTCATTGATAGTATCAACAATATCAATGTTGCGTCTAGTAGTATAGCTCTTAAAGAATTTTACAAAGTCTCCTCGCTTGTCTAGTTCGCTATCGGAATCTTCTAGAGCCTTGTCAATTTTTTCTAGATAACTAATCAATCGTTGAACATGACTTTTTTCACTGTCAGTTAAGAAACTACCAAATGCATCTAACCAATTAGTAAGATGTTCAATGCGTTCTTGCTTGATATAATCTGGTAACAATGTTACACTTTGAAAGCTAGGAAAACGTAAGATGTTTAATGTCATATGAAATAGTGCTTTGTTACTAAACTCTCTTTTTAAATCAATCATATCATCCAGGAAGTCAGTAATACTAAAAAGTGTTAGACTGCTTATAGTCATCATGATACTAATATGTCGGTATTCACCTTCTTTAGCAAATCGTCTTAAATTTGTTTTCCATGTATCATAATTAAATCCATGTCTAATAAGTTCACTATGCTTACCGGAAGATTCACAACTTGTATATAAATCAAACACTTTAAATTTTTTACTAGCTTCCAGTAGTTTGTCCATACGATCTTCGCCCATTATAAGATTACTGTTGATAGCAAAATTAAAATTAGAACCTTCACATCGATCAACCAGTTTCCAAAAATCCGGACTGCGTGTAGGTTCACCGCCAGTAACACGTAGCTCTTGCAAATCCTCTTTAAGTCCATTATCAAACCATTTAAAAAATGCCTTAGTAAATAAGTTTCCGTCACTACCTTTAAGTCCAAAACTATATGCGTGATCACCATCATTTTGATATGTTTGTCCACCGCCAGTTTTCATACCTTCGTATATACCATTCTTTTTGATGTCATTACTCCAAGTACTACTAAACTCGGCATTACAATAACTACAACTTAGGTTACAAAGATTATCAAAACTAATCTCTAGTGTTTTGGGGTTTACATTTTCGTCCCACCCCATTTGTGTAATTTCTGCAATTTCTTCTTTGGTATAGATACTACTTTTAAATACTCTATCGCTCAAAGCATCTGGATCTGCATCTTCTACTGCCCAACAATACGTACATTCCGTTGGGCGTTTGCCTTCAAGCATTTCTTTTCTACGTTGTTTTTTAAACTCAGTGTTGTGTAATGCGCTTGGATCTTTAAATACTTCCCTAGGAGGAATATAGTGAGCTTCAGGATGATGGCAACTAGCAGTTCGACCATTACTAAGCCAAATTGTACTGTTGTACCATTTTGCAGGACAGAATCCTGGTCCTGTTTTATTAACAAGAGTTTTTATATTTTCAAGTTCTTTTTTCTTCATTTATATCATCCCTGATAATCATAAGTTTTGCTAAGATTATAATAGTCGTGTAGTTCTGGAAAAGTTTTATTAAAATCCAACTGTCGTCTCGAGTCATACTCGTCAATAAACTTCCAAAAGTCGCTGCGATTCATGTCTACGTCACCTATATTATCATCTTTCATGAAACTAACCAGTCTTTCAATTTGATTAACTTCATCTTCCCACAAGAATCCAGTATCTTCAGTATGAATCCCAACTCGATAGTTGTCAATTAGTAATTGAAGTTTCTGTTCAACTTTAGCAATAGTGTCATGATCTAGATTACATGCAGCTAAAAAATTAGGATATCGCAAAAAGTTAGTCATACACGGCAATAAGTTACCATCGTCCCTATGTTGTATATACTTAGCACGTAATTTTAGTATGTCTTTTATAAAATCATCATAACTACCAACACTAAGAATATTTACTGTGGTCATGAATGCAAACACCATATTAAACTTACCATATAGTTCGCTTAATACGTAATCACAATTGCTATACCATCTATCATAGTTTAATCCATAACGTGCGTATTCTGCAGCCTCACCGCTGCTTTCACCACTGGTAAAAATTTGAAACTCTCTAATTTTTGGTCCAATTTCTTTAGCAATAGCAATAAATCGTTCCAATAACTTGGGCTCGACATCAAGATTTGTATTGATTGCTAATACTAAATCGTCTCTAGGATTGTCTCTGATAGCTTCTAATACTTTCCAGCAGTCTTTACTCATTAGTGGTTCGCCACCTGTTAGACGTAATGTATGTAGACTAGGATATAAGTCAGGCCACCATTTCCAAAATGCATCAACATAAGGATTATCATCTTTATTGGGTATAGGCATACGGCCAGAATCACGCTGAGCGTTTAAATTATTATGCTTGTAGTGAGTTGGATAGTGTCCATGTTCTTTAATCTCTTCCATCCATTTACTACTAAGGTCAGGACTACAGTATGCGCATTTTAAGTTACATACATTGCTAAAACTGATTTCCAAGTAACTGGGTTCAATATCAATTTCACTACCCTTTTCCAATATGTCATAGATATTAGGCATCGACCAGCTAGTTTGACTTTTATATATACGGTCACTAAAAAAATTATTGCCTTTTTCTTCAACTCGCCAACAATAGTCGCACTCGCTGGGCTTTTCTCCATCCAGCATTTGTTGCATACGTTTCTTTTTATGTTGTGTATTATGTAATGCTTTTGGATTATTTTTTATTTCTTCAACCGGTATTTTGTGAGTAGGAGGATGGTGACAACTATGATTCATACCATTTTGCAGATATAGTGTGTGTTGCATCCATTTAGCCAAGCAAAAACTAGGACTAATACTGTTTAGCAGCTCTCTAGTTTCGTCTAATTCATCCGTGTGTGACTTGCGGCCACCTTTTATGGTTCCCATGTATAATCTCCAGTTTGTCTTATTATAGCATCTTTAATCATCATTGTCAATATTAATAGAGCAATTTTTCCAGCAAATAGGATGTGCATTTTCTTGGTCATTCATTAACGTTCTAAAAAACTCTCTCCATTGTTTACTATACAGTATCTCTTCAATTGAGTTAACGTTTTTAATACTTAACTCTTCATCCCAAAGATTCGCAAAATTTTCCTTTTTAAGAGGAGTATGGTCTAACCAACAACACGGCACCATATATCCAGCACTGGTAAAGTTTGGAAAGTTGCCGAGATCTTTTGCTTTAGTAAAGTCAAAATTATGTGGCATACATTGTGGTTTAATCTTCTTCATTTAAATCGTACCTTATAGTTTGTCTAGTGCTTTGAATATTTGTGCTGTATAGACTTTTATCGTCCGGCGGATCCAATGGACCATTATCATACCCAAATCTTCCACTTTTAACAATTAAAAATCTAAGTTTGTTTTCTTTAGCCATTGCTTTTGCCTGGGGGATTTCGTGTTGATTGTATTTAAAAGGTATAAACTGCCATACTACAAGACTATTTTTTGGATTGAGATGCTTCTTACAATAGGTCATCGCATACCAACTTTCATTAAACTTTTGATTTACTCGATGTATCGCAGTCTTTTCATCAACTCCGTCTATACCAAAAATAATTTCTGTAAAATAGTGTTGATTATTACATATTTCTACCAGCTCATGCCACCATTCGTTGGACTTCCAACTACCATTGGTGTGGATCTGGACTCGTTCAGTTGTTGTGGTACCTAACGCTGTTAGTATGTTCAAGAACTGTGGATTGTATATGGGATCACTAATATTACCACAGAACATATTTTGTTTAAAACTATTACCCAGTATAACAGCATCTTCTATTGTGAGGTCACCATAAGTTTTTTGGTGATCTTTTACTTGATCCATCCCCCAATCTAATATTGTCCTGCTGCAGAAGACACAAGCTAACATACATCTATGTGTAGCATCAATGTTCACCTTGTATTCCATTAGCCATTTTACATAGTCATCATACATATCATCAAACTGTTGATCTGTTAGTGCTTGATCCGAAAACGTTATACTCATGGCATAAATTCCCTATAGTCTGTGCCATGTATCCTATCTAAGATAGTCATTTGTTCAATAAACTTTAGCCTAAGATCTGGAGTATCAAGTGCATTTGGTGTCATCCATACTGGACTATATACTGGCTGATTAAATACACAATGTATGTCGTAACTATTAAAAAATTTCTTGATGTCATCTAATAGATGATTGTTTAATGCCTGTGGGGTACATAGTACAAAAATATTGTTAACATTCTTTTTAAGATCTAATATGTTAGGCCACACTTGATCCCAATCAGCATTTTGTCTCAAATAGTTAAATAATGGACCAAATCCGTCTGCACTTACTGTGACTGTGATATCATTGAATTGTCTGAACTTTTCATAATAATCAGACAAGTCCCAAGTGCCGTTAGTTGTTAGTGCTAGATTAATATTCTTTGCTAGATCATGTTCAATTAAGTAATCGATTATTTTTCTAACCTGAGGTATCATAATTGGCTCACCGCCGGTAAATTTTATTTCCATAGCATCATGTAGTTCGTGTGTTAGGTCACTTACTTCTTTATGCCAACGTTTTCCTCTGATATTTCCGTAGTGCGCTCCTAAGCCAGCATTTTGCGGATCTTTAACAATTTGTTCCCATGTACTACTAGCAAACGCACTACATATTCTGCATGCTAAGTTACAGGTATTATTGATTTTTAGATCCCAAAACATTATCCCGGCATGTGTATCGACATCGTTTAGTTTTTGGTTGTATGTAGTTCTATAACTGTGTCCATCTCGTTCTTCTACAGTTTTACATCCATGACATGCGTCTAGCCATCCATGTTTGCTTTGTTCATACATTTCTAAGTGTTTGCTTTTCCAATCATCATCAAGTCCAAACTTGGGGTAATCTTTTTTATCAAACACACAACAAGGCAAAATACTACCATCAGGGTCTATAGTAACACCATGTTTAAACAATTTACAATAGCTCATAGTTCTAATATCCTACATAAATCTGGCAGATAATCTTGTATATCAAGTTTTCTAAATTCACTAGTAATATTTACTTGTTTTAGAAAGTCATTATAATTTTCTTGGCTGTAGACAGAATTATTAAAATATGAACGTATGCTATCGGTGTGTCTGGAATATTCCAATTGCTGTGCTACATTATACTTGTCTTTTTTGTGTTGGTTGATTACACTGTAGTTAAAAAACTGCGGATGTGATGCGTATGTATATGATAATTGCCATGGCTGAAAGTTTTGTTTTTCTATTAGATATTCTGTTAACTGCTTAACATTCATCACATTTAATATACTCATTGTACAATGATTCTGAAGTTGGATATTGGATTGTGTTTTCCAGAACTCCAGTACGTCTACAACTTGCTCCCATTTACTTAATGTTCTTATATATTCAAATGGTTTACCAATTGCGTCCAGGCTAAAACTTATAGTAACTTTTTTAAATTTAGAAAATATCTTTTGTATTTCTGGATCAATTTTCTTAGTGCCGTTAGTACTATAAAAGAGTGTTATCTCACTAGGTGTAGCTTCGTGTAATACACGATCTATAAATTTCAAATGTTCTAACTCATAAAACGGCTCACCGCCTAATATTTCTATATGCCTGAGTTTATCCAATGGAACGTCAATACTATCTGAAAACTTTTTTACAACATTGCCTCCCCTGAATGCTGATTGGTCGTAACCTTTACTTTCTGTATACTTCTGTTCTTTAATCCAACTTGTACTACTGTGACTACCACATGTTCTACAGGCTAAGTTACACTTATTTCCTACATATAAAGAGAGATATACTAAATCTCCTGTTTTTAAATTTGGCTGTTTCCAATAGTGTTCTAGCTCAGGCCCCTGATTTATACTTACACTTTGCCGTTTACTAATTTTGTTATTGTCTTCATCCTGCCAGCATTTTGTACAAGCTGGATGCTTGTGGTTATCTGCCAATGATGATCTAACTTCCTGAGCATATTTTGAGTACATGAAAGAGTGTGCTGTGGTATTAACATCAGATCCTGCCATCCAACAGCATGAGGACTTGGCTCTCTGATCATACCCATAATTAGCAAGTAAGCAAGATTTAGTTAATGCTGATGTCATCTAAATTTATCTATTCCAAATTACCTATAACATCTTCTTCTCGAACCATTGGTGCCATACGACTTGGATTAACATAAACTTCCTTAA
>ERZ1048068.1703-NODE-1703-length-16606-cov-91.608302_pt1 | contig 16606 bp, 29 predicted proteins | sample MGYA00383098_ERZ1048068 | MGnify/ENA primary metagenome ERZ1048068 (study PRJEB29581, sample SAMEA5548368) | metagenome | biome: marine; feature: coastal; material: water | depth 1 m | study: Short-term variability in the microbial, nano- and picoplankton... | reverse complement strand
CGTTTCAAATAAATTAACTAAACTATCGTGAGACATAAAATAATCCTTGACTTTTGCAACCAATCAGGTATAATAAATATTGTACTGCTTTAAGTAATACTAGTTTCTATTTATAACTTCTAGAACGATTCTGTATCAACAATATCAGCTTTACTTCTAACTCTTTTTACGTTTAACTGGGCTTATCTGTGTCACCAGCAGAAGAACCTCCTGGTATTTTATGAGTATGCCCCTTACCAGATATTCCTGCCGAAACATGATCCACGGATGCTGTTGATTTACCAGTGATATCAAGATCACCAGTTAGATTTATATTGCCTGTCCAGTTGGTTGTTGGGGTATCTACTGTCGTAGTACCCGCAACTGTAAGGTTGGTGTCACCGTCAACTGTGACATTTGTATTTCCATCTACAAATATTGTAACATTACCCTTAACGTGCAGGCTATCATTACTAGCAACTAGAGTATAATTATCTTTAACGACTTTTGTAACTTTGTCGCCGTCAGGGTACACCTCATACATTGTACCGCTTCTGTGGAACTCTTTGATCCTTTCCGCATCAGGTGTGTCGTCATATTCTTTATAATGACCCGACTCGGTTTCCATCACATGGTTCATCGGATATACAGCAGAGAATTTGCTTTGGGGGATGCTTATTTTATTACTGGCTGGAACGGAATCAGTATTCTGCCCTCTCGCCCTCTTATTTACATCTGACTCGTCAGTGTATTTCGGATAAGTGCCGTTTGGGTCGTTAAACCCAAGAGTTGTTTCCGCAGCCTGCGATGGTGCGCCAGCAAGAGTTCCGACGACAGCAGGTTCTTGCGCTCTATCTCCATCTAAAAAGAACCCAATAACCCAAGTCCCTTCTACCATACCAGTCGGCGATTTACCAATACCGCTAATCGAAGCAGAATCAATCCCGCCCAAAGGTATAGCCCATGGCAATGTTTCTGTGGGAATTTTATCTTTGTCGTCAGTGTGGTATCCGTATACACGTACACGAACCCGACCTAGTTGCGCTGGGTCGTTCCTGTCTTCAACAACACCGAAGAACCAATTAAAATTACCTTTACCGACAAAGTCTCTCATTCAATTATTCCTTGAACTTGCTGTCTATCCAACACTTTCCATAGTACAACACTCCTAACCAGATGGTAAACATTATACCATCAAAGTATGTGAGATTGTTCCATGCTTCTAATGGGTCCATTTACTTCTTCTTCTTAGCTTTTCTTTTTTTCTTTGGCTTTTCCTCAACCAACTCTTCTTCTTCGTGCGCTGGCTCTTTTATTTCTTGAAGGAATTGTGGTTTTGATTTTTCATTTATTTCTTGTAAGAATTGTAATTCTCTTTTTGACCCTGGAATTGGCATACTAATCTCCTATTGTCTAATAGCCGTGTCTTTAACGCATTCCAAAACAGTTGACATAGATTCTGACCCGTCAAGGAATTTGTTTCTTATCTTTGTAATTAAATATTTACCGCTCAAGTATTTATCGTCAACATTTACTTGGTCTAATACGTTAGATGCTGGGGGTATTCTCAATGTTATAACGTCACCAACGTCCAATTCACTATCACCAGGAATAACGACCTCAAGCTGGGTATTAAAAATATGAGAGTAATATGCCTCACCCTGCGCCAAATGTTCACTAAACTTTTTAGTTGAAGGAGATTCTTCGGAAAATAGTGAATCGTTCTCGTGATCATGCCTAGAAGTGTGCATCCTTACTATTGGGTCGCCATCAATTTGATCGCCCGCAATCTTGAACTTTTGTAACTTTTTGAATTTTGATATATAGTCGTCATATTTATAGACAACTTCTCGTTTGTTCTTTCTTAATGGGTCTATGAATATATTTCTTGACTGGTATAACCCTGCCTCTAAATTGCCCAAAAAGTCAGATTGACTAATAACCTCAAATGACCTTATATTTGTCGCCTCAGTATAATCATCTTTCTTTTTATCTTTATACACTCCTGAAAAGTTTGAGGGTGCATATGTAAATGTTTCTTTAGATTCTTGTGATACTAATGTTCCTAAATTTTTAAAATTGAAACCCTTGCTATCTTCATAGAACACATAGTATGGAATGTGGTCATCAGAATCTGATTCCTTGCAAAGAAAATCAATTGTATCGTCTACTGTCAAATTGGGTATTACAAACTTGTGATTTCCGTTTGTCGCATCAAATTGATTTTGCTTTTGTACCCTGAACTTAACAGATTCCTTCAGGGCGGAATGCACCCCTTTGGCGCTTGAGCTATATACAAACTCATCAGTTATGCTTTGAATCATTGATGATATATCGTTACCAGCAGCGCCACCATAAGACCTGGATATTTTTTGACCAGCAGAAACATACGCCTCAACGCTAATTCCTGAAAAGAAATATGCTTCGCTGTTTTCTTCTATTCGCTTTCTATTGGCCATCTCATATAATGCAAATACATGATTCTTATAAGGTAAGCTGTCGTCATTAGATCTATATGAAACGACCAGCATATCACCGCCAGAAAATCCACCCTGAGTCACGCCATCTTTAATTTCGTTTATGGTATTTAACAGACCAAGGGAATCGTTAATGACTAGGTCGCATTGTAAATAGTGTTCAAATAAACTTTGGTACACGCTGAATTCAATCGTTACAGATTTAAGATCTATAACTTGACCAGTAGCTGTGATTAGTTTAAATGTTCGGACATCAACGTCGCCTGCGTGCTTATATCCGCCTATAGACTCTGACATTAAACGCCATTCCTTAGAATATCTTCAACCTCATCCCTAACTTGGGGCAAGTACCTTTTATCTAGTAATTTTATAGAACGCCTGCTTTCGTTCAGCTCAACCTCATAATCATACTTGCTCAATGATTGTTTTCGGTAATTTGATGGGGTTGCATCATATGTGGCTTGGTCAACTACCACCACCCTTTCAGTCAATACAGATCCATCAATCAGAACCTCCCCTTCAGCTGGAACAGAAATCCCGTTTCTGGTTTTGGACAAATATATTCTATTTTCATGAATCACGGCTTGGGCTGCAGAGATAGAACCATACTTTCCCTTTATGTATTCTTCAAAATCAAATGTTGATAGTGGCCAATCAAAATGAACATCCTCAATGTTTGTAAAGTGCATAACCAACCAAGCATAGTTTGAATCGCCATAATATTTTTCAGCAATAGTATCAGGTCTATCCCCTTCCTGAATATCATACTCATAGTAAGCGTCAGTCCTTTCCGAAAGATGGCTCGGTATCTTGAACCTTCTCATGATATTAGTTAGCTCGACTGTCTGACCTCTATTTGTCAAATCGTGCTTTGTTGTTGGGAAATATGAGAAATAATTAGACATTACTTACTACCCTCTGGTGCTGTATTATTTGGTTGCGGTAAACCAGAATCTAAATCTCCACGTGTAATTATCTTTGTTTCTTGGAACGATAATTGAATCTCAACTGAAACTGGAGCGCCAGTATCTTGGAAGAATAGTGGTATTCCTTCGCCATTATAATTTACAGTCATCGACTTCAACACACAAGTTCCTATTTTATATAAGTTCCCTGCGATGGCGTCAGCGAACGATATTTCAAATTCGTCTGGGTATTTGAATGCAAGTGAGCCTGCTGCATATTCTGGGTGCATGTGGAATTTGTATGCGCTTATTATTTTCTGAATTGCTATAGACTCTTCAGCATTCCTAGCAATGAACTTATAAGTAAACCCATGTTCGCGCATGTCAACGCCTTTGAACAGTACAGCCATGTGTGGGTTAACTGCCAATCCTTCGTCAAGAGCAATTCCTTGAACCACAGCACCTCCAGTAAACGCACCACCCAAAGCTGCGCCAGCACCGCCTCCTATCTTTCCCGCTGCAGCGGTAGCCACAGCTGCAGCGACTGGGGCGCCAGCTTGAACTTGGGCGTCTGTATCGCCTGACTTAAATGCTGCAACTGTAGAATTAATTCTAGAAGAAATTAGATCGGATATATCATTACCAGCAGCGGTCACCTGATCAGCAGAAATTCTTCCGGCAGCTCCGGCACCAAGAGCTCCCAGCTCAGAGTTCTCATATTGCGCACCATATGTAGTCTGCAAGTTACTTGGTATCGGCAATACAATATTCCTAATAGTCAAATCTTCGGCAACATCCTTTCTGCTTTGTCGAACACGGTTCTTGACTGTGAAGATCATAAAGTGTTCGTTGGTTAAATCATCAGGAAACTGTAGCGGTTCTTTCACCTTACTATTATCATAAAGGTCAGCTAGAGGGGAGTTGACTAAATTGCCTATCTTAGTTTTTTCTAGTAATGAATTGAAGTTGGCATTAATAGAAATCCCATTGCTCCCAGCCGAAACGGAGAACCCACCAATTCCTGCTGCTCCAGCAATATTCTCCAGTTTACCTTTGGCTGAAGCTACTGTAGATTTGATACCAGATGATACTTGTTTCAGGTTTATTTTCATTAGACGAGCCTGTATAAATATGCGTTGACGCATCTATTTATAAGCAGTGTATGGCTCAATTTTATAAAGGCAAATATCAATGCAAGTTTCCTGAGAAATATAAAGGAGACACGTCAGATATTATTTATCGCTCAAGCTGGGAGCTAAACTGCATGTCATACTTTGATAAGAACCCAGATATAGTTTGGTGGGCATCAGAACCGTTTCCTATAGGATATCGATCACCAATCGATGGCAAGAAACATCGCTACTTTGTCGACTTTGTTATCCGAACGAAGAATCGAGAAACGATTATGATTGAAGTGAAGCCTTACGCCCAGACCCACGCACCAAAAGCGCAGAAACGGCTGACTAAAAAATATCTAAGTGAAGTCAAAACGTGGGGAGTCAACCAAGCCAAATGGGAAGCAGCGGTTGAATATTGTAAAGACCGTGGTTGGAAATTTCAAATACTCACCGAAAAAGAGCTGTACAAAAAGAATAAATAGTACATAATAAAGAGGCAAATGCTATCGCTACTATATTTGATGATATACTCGCAGCAGGTGTTCGTAAAGGACAGGTACCAAACCGCACTCAAGCTGCGAGGGATTGGTTTAGGCAGAAGGCACGCCAGCAGAGAAGTGCTGCTGTTTACCCAGCAAATATAATTAAAAGCACCGCAGCTGATAAACGCAAAGCTCGTGTTCTTATCGGAAGGATGTACCATTTCAATTATGAACCCAAGGGCGCCAAAACATTACCATACTATGATAGATTTCCTTTGATCTTTATGGTTGGACCAGCTCCTGGTGGCTTCTATGGAATAAATTTGCATTATCTCCCGCCTCAACTCAGAGCCAGATTGATGGATTCACTATATGATATTACAAATAATACGAAATATGATGAGTCTACAAAGCTAAAAGTGTCATATGATATACTAAATAGTGCTAGCAAATACAAGTTTTTTAAACCAACCTTTAAGCATTATCTCAATACTCAGGTCAGGTCGAAGTTTATTGAGATTAATTCTACCGAATGGGATACTGCGTTATTCCTACCAACTGAAAGGTTCCAAAAAGCTAAGAAAACTAAAGTCTGGTCAGACAGCAGGAAAATGATCTAATGGGATTTAACGTCAACGACATGGTAGCATCGCTCAATAAGAGCGGATTCGCCAAGCCCTCTCACTTTGAAGTGTTCATTCAAGGTGGTGGAGATATTGAAACTGAGCGTGAACTTTCTTATCGAGCAGAAACTGTAGATATTCCTGGAAGAAGCATTTCTTCTGTTGAACATAAATTCCAAAATTATGGACCAGTGAATAAGGTTGCTTATGGAGCAATCTATGGTGACGTAACTGTTCAGTTTCTCGTCAGTCAAGATATGAGAGAAAAGGAATACTTTGAAATATGGCAAGAGAAAATGGTCGGGACTGGCGCTTTTGCTGATGGGCAAGCGCAGTATAATACAAAATACTTTGACGACTATGCCGGAACCATAGAGATACGCCAATATGGCTCACACGGAAACCTACATTCAATACACACATTAAACGAAGCATACCCTTTAATCGTAAACCCAATCACAATGAACTGGGCTGAAGACGGTGCTGTAAGAATGGGCGTTACATTTGCCTATAGAAACTACAAGTGCCTTTTCACAAAACAAGATCAACCAGAAAAGGGATTTGGGTTTTCGGTCAGGCTTGGAACTGGTGGCATAAGTGGAAGTTTGAATATACCAAGCCTTGGAAGTATAGTTGGCTCAACTGCAGTTGGCGGGCAAATTAATGCTGCTGTTGGTAACATAAATAACAGAGTTGCTTCGATTAGAAGTGCGTTACAATTTTAAATTATTTTATATTAACTGGAGAATATTATGGCGTTACCAACAGTTTCTACGCCCGAGTTTATAACGGAAGTCCCTTCGACGGGTAAGAAAATAAGATATAGACCATTCTTGGTCAAGGAAGAAAAGATTCTTCTTATGGCTTTGGAAGGCGAAGATATGGGTGAAATCAATTCTGCCATATCAAAGATTTTGAAGAACTGTATTATTGATGATGTAGATGTTAGGAAGTTGTCTACATTTGATGTTGAGTATTTGTTCTTACGCTTACGAGGAAAGTCTGTGGGCGAAAAGGTTGAACTTAAAATTGGACATACCAAAGGTGAGTGTAAACACCGAACAGAATATGAAGTTGACTTGGATTCGGTAGCACTATCTGGTCCAGTTTCTGACGGTAAGATAATGATAACTGACGAAGTTGGCATTAAGGTTCGTTATCCTGGATTGGCTGACGTTCCGAATGACGACAAAGATCCTGCTACTGGTATGTTTAATATGATAACAAATTGTATTGAGTATATTTACGATTCGGAAGAAGTGTATCATGACTTCTCTGGGAAAGAAATAGAACAATGGGTCGAAAGCCTTGACGCAAGACAATTTAAAAAGATGTCTGACTTCTTTGAAAGTATGCCGAAGCTATCCCATGAAATAACATGGACTTGCTCGGAATGCGGTGAAGAAGACAGTCTAGTGCTAGAGGGTCTAGAAAGTTTTTTTACCTAAGCATGGTACATAACTCGTTATCAAATATGTACCAGATGAACTTTGCTTTAATGCATCATCATAAGTATAGCCTCACAGAACTAGATAACATGATGCCGTTCGAACGAGATATATATGTTGCTTTGTTAAAGAACCATTTAGAAGAACAAGAAGAACAACAAAGGCAAAACAAATGACAGAAGAAGAAAAGAAAGTATTCCATCCAGCTGATTCGAATGGTGATGGAAAGGTATCAAAAGAAGAAGAACAAATGTATCTTGAGTTTAAACGCAAAGAACTTGAAGACGCAGACGCTATGCGAGATGCGCAGAGAAATATGACTTGGTTCGCACTAGGTGGTTTACTTCTCTATCCCTTCGCTGTAGTAATTGCATCACTGGTCGGGTTAGATCAGGCTCAAGAGACATTAGGTGATATGGCGCCAACATACTTTGTAGCTGTTGCTGGTATTGTTGCTGCATTCTTTGGCGCACAAGCTTGGACTAAAAAGTAAGGTATAGGATATGGCACTGCCAACTATTGACACGCAAACAAACGATAACGCTGATCAAAACAGGGAAACTTTGCAAAGAAGTATCCGTGGCGGATTAGGCGCACTCGGTCTTAAGATAAAGAATCAAACTAGCGTATTGGCTTCTATAGCCAATACCATGAAGGCTTCTTATAATGTAGACCAACAGGCGCTATTGGTTGATGCGGAAAATAGACTTGAGGCGACACGCAGAGACCAAGCTGAAGCTGACGAGAAAGCCAAAGAAGGAAAGCTGACAACCAGAATTAAAGGCGGATTGCTTCAGACTTTGAAGAAGGCATTCATTGGCGGAGCTATCATTGGTGCCATTACTTTGGTCGTGAAGTATTGGGATCAGGTCAAAGTAGGATTAGGGGTGTTGGGCAAAAGTCTTGTGGTTCTTGCCAAAGGCATTGTTAAAGTTGGAACATTCATCGTCAAGCATATTGATAAGATTGGTATTGCGCTCTTCGCGATTTGGAGCGGTAAGAAATTAATTGCAGCTTATGGTGCAATGAAGAAAGGTGTCAACTCACTTGTTGAGGGATATAACAAAACTAAAGAATCCCTCATGGCTGCCAAAGAGAAATTCGTCACCGTCGCCAAAGGGCTGAAAGAAAAATCAACAACGATGGTTGAGGGTGCTAAGAGAATGGGCGCAAGAATAGCTGATGTGTCCAAAAAGTTATTTGCTTCTGCTAAGGAAATGGCTCAAAAGGGTTATGAGAAAATAGCACCGCATGCTAAGCGTCTCGGGCTGGCTATCAAAGCCACCTCCATGAGAATGTTAGAAGCAACCAAGCCACTCGTTGCTCAAGCCAAAAGTAAAATCGTACAATACGCAAGAGTGCTTGCTGGCGCAATGAGTGCTGTAGGTGCGGCAATCGCAGCTCAGGGTGCAGCTTTAATGCCCGCCCTTATCGCTGCTGCTCCATTCGTGGCAATTGCTGCTGGTGTGGCTTTAGCTCTTTATGGGTTAAAAGAAGCATTCGATCAAATGAGGCAAACATTCAAAGAGACTGGTTCAGTTTCCTTGGCAATCACTGAAGGGTTGAGTGCGCTGTTCGGAACGATCGTTGGATTTGTTCCTGACTTATTGAAGAGCGCAACTTCATGGATACTCGGCAAGTTGGGATTCGATGAAGCTGCCGAAGCTCTTGACTCATTCAGTATTTCTGACTTCTTACAGAACGGTCTTTCTAGTATCTTTGATAATATACGATTACTTTTCATGAAAGCTGTGAATGGTATTGTCGGAGTAGTCAACTCCGCACTAGATTTTATTCCAGGGTTTGGCGCTAATACTATTGAATCTCCTTTCGATATTAAGAAAGAGACGGATAAGATATTAGACAAGAACTTAACAAGGAAGTTGGCGCAACAAAGTGACCTTGAAGGTGACGAACCTACGCTTCCGCCTGAAGAAGTGGAGCGCTTGAAGAAAAAGAAAGAAAAAGATGATAAATTTAATGCTACGCTGGATGCTATCCTTGCTGAAGAAAAAGAACGAGAAATTGCTCTGGGTCTTAGAGACCCTGACCCCATCATTGATGATGAGCCTGACGAGAGATCTTCGCTAGACACTATCGGTAAGGAGAATAAAGAACAAGAAATTGCTGTAGTTCTTAAAGACCCTAATCCTATCACTGATGGTGCTGAGCTTAACGAGAGATCGTCTCAGGCTGCTGCTGCAGCTGGGAACGTAGTAGTTACAACTATCGCACCCACTAATGTTAATGCTCCAACTTCAACTAATGTTTCTAGCCAAACAAACGTAACCCCAACCGCATCTAGAAGTAGAAATAGATCTAGACGTGGTAGACAATTTGCTCCTGCATAAAAAAGGGCAGCCGAAGCTGCCCCAAACCTACCAAGAATAAATTAATCTTCTTCAGCTAGTTTCTCAAAGAACGATAGACTATCATCTTCCTCATCCTGCGCAGGAGCTGCAGCTACTGGAGCTGGTTTAGCTGCTGCCACTGGAGTTGGCTTTTCAAATGGAATCTCATCATCCGTAGCTTCCATAGCTGAAGCAGTTGTCGGAGCGGTGCTACCAATGCCCAGAACACGATTCAACTTAGTCTCAAGTTCCGCATAAGATTTAAAGTTCTTACGCTCAAGGAATGCAGCTAGTGAATACAAACCCTCATAAGTTTTCTCGAGAGCATCGTCGTCACCGCCAAGTAATTCGCTAGACGAATCAAACTCAGACTTATCATAGTTACGATATCCATCAACCTGACGAATCTTCAGTTTAAAGTCAGCACCTTCCCAGAAATCGAATGGGTTAATTGCTTGCTCATCTTCAAACGCTGGATTCATCGCTTCGTTCAACTTGTCAAAGATTTTCTTACCATACTGATACAAGAATACCTTACCTTCATTCGATGGATTAGATGGATCTTTAACCACCATAATGTTAGAAGTATACTTGAGTCGACGCTTTTGTTGACGGGCTTGATCTTTACCTGCGTCAGTACCATTATTCCAAAGGGTGGTATTGTACTCAGATACTGGATCTTTCTCGCCAATAGTTGTTAGGGAGTTCTCAATATACCAACCACCTTTACCTTGGAAGCCGTGATCGAATAAGCGAACCCATGGTAGATCTTCACCTTTCGGCTCAGGCAGGAATCGAATAACGGCATAGCCATTACCTGCTTTATCTACGTCTGGTTTCCAAAAACGATCGTCACCGCTTGGCTTGGCGCCAGCTGATAATTTGTTTCCTTCGGAGACTAGTTTACTGAGAGAGTTACTGCGGTTTTTCTTTAGTGATGCAAATGACATATTATTTTACCTTTCTGTATGCAATGTATTTTAGTTTAAGTACTGCTAGTATTATATACTTCTTTTAAGGAGAAGTCAACCTTTTTAACAACTTTATTTATAACACTTGAGAACTATATCTTTCAGCTTCTTCTTCTCAGTTGGCGAGAACTGCTCAAGAAAGGGAGAGTATTTTTTCATCAACTTAATCGCATCATTCAATACGATGTCATCATATTTCGCCCATAACTTTGAGAACCCAACGAGCTTATCGAGTAAGACCATTGTTTCTACAGCAATTCTACCTTGAGCAAAGTGACGATATATCAAAGGATGACTCCCGTCAATTGCCATAAACAAATTATTAAAATCTTCATCGATATCATATAAGTACGATACATCTTCTGAGAATCTGTACGTTAATGACTCGACACGTTTCTTCCATGCGGTTAGAACATCAGCTGATGAACTGCCCATCATATCACCAATCCATTTATTAGTCACGCTAGTGTTGTTTACATAGTTAGCGACTAGGAACTTTAAGAAGTCTTCACGCTTAAATCGCTTAGACGCTTTCTCAAAGAAGTACCTATCCTTCCGTGTTAGGTATGCGTTTTCTTTTGCGTTAGTCTTGCCGTTATATTTAAAGAAGTCATATGAGTCACGTACAAAGTGTTGACTCACTGCGAGATATGCTTTATAGCATTCGAACCCTGACATCATATCGTCATCTTTCTCCATAATTAAATAGGAAGTCTTGCGCCCTTAGCAAGAAAGTTTAAATCTTGGGCTTCAACTTCTAGTTTACCTTTTATAACAGTATTAAGTAATTTGGCTGCAACTTCTATCTCCATCTCGTTGGTTTCACACCACCAACATACAGCGTCCATATAGCTTATGCGTTTCTCAATAACAACTCTCTCGATAATCCCTGAGAACTTTGCTGTCGTCATGACTTCTACCATTTATTACTCCCATCTGTAAAATATATGATCAGCTATCTCGATCGTTTTAGTTTTAGTAACAGCCCAATCTGGCATCACGTAGTCCGCATGATAATGCGTAGCGCCCTCAGTGATATCAATTATTATACTACGACTAGACATATAAGTCAATAATAGATTTTTAATTTTGCCAAAGGTCTTCCAGTCATTAATCGTATCAGCCTTGCCGTCACAATACCATGAGAACTGACACTTGTTTCTGATAGGGACTTGCTCGCCTGTTCTCCATGAAGCACGTGTTAAACTTTGAGTCACAACGCCCTCGATAGTATTTGGGAAGCGCCAATCACCAACACGATTCAACGTAACCATAGCCACCGCCAACTGACCAGCAACACCCTGATTCCTTGCCTCGAAATAAACATTCTTGGTCAACCAAACTAGCTCGCTGTCAAGTATGCGTTCGTCATCAAACTCATCCACCGAACCATAACTCAGATTAATTGCACTGTAAGCCATTACTAGAAGGCATGCTGCGATTATCCCAAACAATACTTTCATGATATAGAATCCTTGTATAATTTAATTGTATCAATCATTTTAAATATCCAATTATCACGCTTCTCAACAAACACTTGAGCTTCGTCTTCATTCTCAACGCCAATTACAATTACAATCTGATCAATTGGGATACCAGTCATTTCTTCAAACATCACGCAATACGCAGATGCCTGTTGAAAGTAGTTCCCGATATACTGCTTCTTCTTTAATTTACCTGCGGTCTTATAATCTATTACTGATAATTTCCCATCAAACTCAGCGATACAGTCTACACGTCCAGCGATGCCGAGATAGTCAGAGTACAACGCACACTCTTGAGCACGGACTTTGCCCAGCCGATTATCTAGAACTTTTTTAATTGAGCCAAACATAGCTCGTTCGTGCGGAAGGAATAGGGACTTATCTAAATTATTATCAACATAGTCTTCACACATCTGGTGAACATTAGTGCCTCGACGTGCAGCTTGAGTAGAAATCCGATCAGCCTCAGCATCACCAACACGTCTTCTCCACTCAGCTATACCTTTCTTAGAAAGAATACCAAGTACAGTCGTTACACTAGGATACCAACCTTTGGGGGTGCCATAATATCTACCACCTTTCATGGTAGTAGTCTCTACTTCTTTAAACTCAATAGGATCATGCTCAAACATAGTTGGTTTACTTTTAGCCAAATTTAGGTACTATTATACCGTATATCCAACTAAAAGTAAACCATTATTTCTATTTAATTTAACTATAGATTCCCATGCCATAACATGTTTTGATATATTCCTTAACGAAGTCAGATCGCACAATGTCATCTGGCTTGAAGTCAATCGTATCAAACGATTTCATTTTACCCAGAACCTGTAGGAACTGACCAATGCCAGACTCTTGATTATATCTTTTAGAAGTAAGGTCATCCTGCTTACCATCACCACTAAACATAATCCGAGAGTTCTCGCCCACACGTGTGATCACTGTGTTCAACTCACCCCAATCTAAATTTTGGAACTCGTCAACTAGTACGATCGAATCATCCCAAGTAGTACCACGTATGAAAGACGTTGACACAAACTGAACCCTGCCTTTCTGTTTGAGTATGTCATATGCATCACCCCGATTGAACATTTCGCTAAACAATGCTCGATAAGGTTCTTCATAAACTTTAGTCTTTTCGGTAATGTTTCCTGGGAGGAATCCCATATCCCGAGACGGGACTACGCTACGAACAATGATCAGTTGCTGTTTATTGTCAACCTTATTCATTATATCACGCATAGCTAGATAAGCTGATAGGAACGTCTTACCTGTTCCCGCACATCCATGCAGAACAGTATTCTTTCCACTATTATAAGAATGGAATACGTCAGCCTGCGTATTCGTTAGTGGTGATATTTCATTTAGCAGCAAGCCAGACTGCTGGTTTCTCCGATTGGCTTTCTTTTCTTTTTTCTTTTGCCTTTTATCAATATAATAATCTATCTCACGAATATTGTTTTCAGATGCAAAAGTGGATGACATGGCGTCTCCTTAGTTGTTATTGTTATGTTGGGTTTGATGCCTCCGAGTCTTTAACACGCTTCTGGTGTTTCTTCTGTACTTCGGCGACTTTGGCTTGCTTGACGGTTCGACCGCCAACTTTATCAGCAAGTGCGGTTCCAGGGTGTTGGTCGGCAATCCTTTTAAGATTATCCTTCCATCCCTGATCTTGTTTTGATTCGGTATTGATTCCGGACACCAGTTGCGGTGCCGAAAGGATTACTGCTTTGATATGTGGATTAGATTCCAAGAATTCTTCTCTACTACTTATGCTCATAAGTTTCGTGACGATCTCACCAGTTTCTGTATCTTTAAAATCATATAACGGCATACTCTACCTTTTGTTTATTTATGCAGTTAAAGTTCTGAACCACGATGGTGTAGGACGTTTACTCCACACCATACTAAATCTTTTCTGCTTTGTTTCATAGAATCGATGATAGCTTTCAATAGCATCATCGAGCATACATTCTGGATTACTACCCATAGCCAACTTGAATGGAGTCAACTCACCTGTAGGTATGTTATCAGGCACACGTCTCAGAACTTGTCGTAACTTAGTATCAGTTGCGTGGACTTTGCCATATCGGTATGTGTATTCATCACACAACGCTTCGAAATGCTCAACGTGCCATATATAATTAGCAGTTGATTCCATAGTCCATACAGTACAAGGATGAGCCATGTGTACAGCTTTGTACATACTACGCTCACGTGAATCGGGCAACTCCCAATACTTACTCATAGTCTTACCCGACACTGACTTGCGCCTACCGAAGTCACCATCTAACATGCGGTGAGCAGTAGATAGCATCTGGGCGCTCTCTACGATCATCTTAACTACATGTTTATCACATTGCTCTCTCGCAGCAATTACAGGGTCTTCATTCAAAATAAAGATATTCACCATTCTCTCCTATGGTCTATTATCCCAAGGCTCTCTTCCTCGGGGAGGATCTTTCTTCTCTTCTTTCTTTTTATCAATATGAGTTGCTGGTTTATGGAACTTATCCATATTCTTCTTAACTGGATTTTTCCGATACTGAGTTTTGTTTCTCATTAGCTGCATTCTCCGCTGTTACTTCAGCACAATCATCAACTGCGCTCGGCTTATCTTTCTTGCCGAAGATCGCATCCCAATTACTGTCGAACTTATTCTGATCGCTAGTCTTGCGTTGCTTACTGCCTTTACCACCGTGCCAATTACTCATGCTTGCAATATACCTGTTAATAATGTTAGTGTCATCACGCTATTTAGCATTATGAGCGCACGATCTTTCCATGCGATACTTACTGTTAACCAACCAACAGAACCTGCGAGAGAGCAGTATAGGTCAAGCATATGATACTGCTCACCTGCACTTCTAAACGCCACCGCAAATAATATTATAATTGATGCGAACCATTTAGTCAACCACACTGCTCTCTCACTCATCATCTTCTGAAGATACCTTTAGATATTAAACCAAGACCAACAATCTCAAACACAGCAATCACTACAACCAGACTGCTAACTGAAAGAAACAATCCATACAATGCATCAACTAGCATTCTTAGATTCCTTCTTCTTCTTACGATTAAACTGCCACTTAGTGAACATCTCAATCGTATACATTATCCAATATGCAGTACAAACGCTGAACGCTACTGCTAATATTGTTTTCATATTACCCAAAAATACGGCATCTGCCATTTGTAAACTTGTCATCGAATTAACCTCAACATATTATTAAGACCTTTACTGGTCTGGAGATCGCGCAGTACTTTCGCACGAAACGGAGTCCGAAGAGTTGTAAGAAGTTCTTTGATCTTCCTACTCTCATTCGGTGTTACTGTTATTGCCACGCCATCGTCAGTCAATACAGAATTAACTGGCTTGAACTTCTTTGGCTTGACCACCTCCCCTGCTGATTCACTATCTTCGATCTTACCCAACTGATCCCACATGGGCATATTGATAAACTCTGCATCAAACGCATCATCAAAGAATAACTTACCGTCAATCATTTAAAACTCCTATCAATTTAATACAGCTATTATACTAGATTCCAAAACAAAAGTAAAGCATTATTTCTAATTATTTGAAGGGGTGACTACATTATCAGAATTGAGTTCTTCCTGTAGTTCCATAGCACGCTCCATAGTTGCGAAAGAGCCATAGATCTTTCCCTCCGAATCCTCAACATGAAACATTGTAAATCCATTTCCATGTACTTGATTGATCATATACTTACCAAAACTAATTGCTGCGCTATCATCACTCATCACTCAACACCCTCAATCACTGCCTTAATATACTGCTCTTGAATAGAGACAGCCTGTTTTCCCTCAACCTCAACTGCGGTTCCCTGACTCCAATCAAGGTATACCTGATCACATGCCTTGACTTGTGTAACGTCAGGTCCAACTGCTATCACGAACGCAGGCGCTGAGCCTTTCTTATCTTGAGGCGTGGTAAGGATAATCCCTCCAGCCGTTTGCTTTTCGTTAGTATCAATCTCTTGAACTAATACGTTATCTCTTAACATTCTCATATTTTTACCTTCTGGAATTTTCTACGACTTTTACTAAATTGCTTCGACGGATTTTTCATCACTACCATCTCACCATTACTTGCTTTGATATATGCCACCATATGCCCAGCACGATTGAGACCATAAGTATGATTTGGATACTGCCAATCAGTTACTTCTTTCCACCACACCAAGTCTTCCATCTTAATACCCCTGACTCATATGAGTGTAAGAATCTGGGCAATCACTTGTAAGTAACCCACACTCGCAAAGACCATCTCTATTATAGTCAAGAGAGTAAGGAGTTGTACCATTTACCATACTGGCGTATTCTAACCATTCTGTAATCATTTGTTAGCTTCCTTCATCATCTTCTGAACTTTAGCAAGAACCACTGCATCAACTGCTCTATAGATATCCTGCGCATAATCACTACCATTCTCTTCATCAAGTGTAACTACGTCATCAAGAAACTCACGAAGACCACTGTTATTACTGTAATAAGAATCTTCAATCTCATCATAGAATGCGCAGTAGTCTTCAGTATCTACGCTAGTCATTAACCTGCTTCCTGATATACCATATACTCAATACGATCCTTCACTACTTGATCAATCATACTATCAAACAATGGACCAAGGTCACTGTCCTTCAGCTCAGCCAAAAGATCAGACACTGTCATATCAAGCACATCCATTAGCATCTCATCTTCCTTACGTTCCATAAACTCATTACTCATAGGGGGATCTCTC
>ERZ1048068.1700-NODE-1700-length-16631-cov-5.480755_pt1 | contig 16631 bp, 10 predicted proteins | sample MGYA00383098_ERZ1048068 | MGnify/ENA primary metagenome ERZ1048068 (study PRJEB29581, sample SAMEA5548368) | metagenome | biome: marine; feature: coastal; material: water | depth 1 m | study: Short-term variability in the microbial, nano- and picoplankton... | reverse complement strand
GCCACCATCTGCTGGTAGATCTCATCGCCAAAGCTTTTGCGCATAAAGGCAATTTCAAAATCATTGAGCTTATGGCCACTGAGGTCGCTGGCGACATCGTAGATCTGTACCAGTGAGCTGACTTTGCCCACTTCCGGCTGGGCTTCGAGGAAGGCCTGCAGTTTGGCGAGGTCAGCCAGGCCAGTTGAGGTGAACCAGTAGGTATCTCTCAGCGTGTTGGCGCTGTCCTCACCAAAGGCATCGGACTGACTTTCGAATGCATCTTCAAAGCCATAGTCGCCGTACTCATCCTCCTCGGCAGCGGTGCTGTCAGAGAATGCATCGTCACCAAAAGCGTCATCGCCATACTCACTGTCATTATCAGCCACAACGCTCTGCTCAGGTTCAGTAAACGTCGGCGCCTGTAAAATAATATCCAGGGGTGTGGTGCCACCCAGCGAGGCATCGATAACCTCCATACCCTGGTAAATTTCAGTATTGCTGCGGAAGTAGTCAATAAAGCGATTCTCTACCTCAAGACGGCTAATACCATAAATTGAGAGCGCACCTAGCCCACAGGCAAGCAGTAACACAACATTGCCGCGGCGCTCGGTAAAGTTGGCAAATACGGAGGTAAACGATGCCGAGTTATCATTGCCCGTGGTGTCTTTACTTTTGCCGACCAGCATCATTCCCGCCGGAATAATAATAAAAGCCACAACCAGCGCCAGGGAGATCCCCATGGTCATCATCCAGCCAAAATCGATCACCGGGCGAATGTTGCTCACCACCAGCGACATAAATGCGACGATGGTGGTCAGCACCGTATACAGGCAGGGTTTTGCCATCGAGGTTACCGTGGCAGTCACCAATTGCTGCTGTGTGGCCTCTGGCTGAGTTCGATACAGCTCGCGGTAGCGAACAATCAGATGCATGGTCAGCGCCAGAGTGATAATCAAAAGCAGCGAGACAAAATTTGACGAGATAACTGTCAGGCGCCAGTCGATCCAGCTGAGAAAGCCGAGAATAATAACCAGACACAGTGCGCAGGTGCTCAACGGCAGAATAACCCAGCGCAGCTGGCGGAAAATCACCGCTAGGGTGACGATCACAAAGATCAGAATGCCGGTGCCAAAAATCACCAGATCGCTTTTAATAAAGTCGACCATATCCGCAGTAATCATATCTGGCCCGCCAAGGAAGATCGTGGCGCGGTCTCGGTAGCCCGCCATCAAGCCGCGCACATCGGCGACCAGCTGGCGGCTGACAGCCGCTTTGCCCGTGCGGTAGTCAAGGAACTCTTGACTCACCGCATCCAGCTCCAGCTGTTGCGCCCGGCTGAGCCCCTCGGTTGATTTGAGTAAGCGCAGGGCATCTCGCGCCTGCACCAGGTCCAGATATTTCTGGTCCAGCTCAAGAGTTGCCAGCATGCCTGTGGTCTGGCCATCGCGGCTGAGAATAAGGTCTTTGTAGATTGGACTATTAAGAAATTCCTGGCGGGCAAGGTTGCGATCAACCCCGGGGGACAGCAGCGTATTCAGCTCACCCTTTAAATCGGCAACATCAATTTTTGGGCTGTAAAGCAGCGGTACATCGAGTAGCGACAGCATACTTGCAACGCCTTTAATATTTGCCAGCTCATCGCGCAGGGCGGAGAGCGTTTGCAAATTCTCATCATCAAATAGATCACCCTCCAGCGGCGAGAAGGTCACAATCAGGAAGTTGTCGCTGCCATAGCGCTGAACGACTTCACGAAAGAAATTCAGATCGTCATAATGCTCCAGTGTCAGCGAGTCCGCCGAGGCATCCAGCTTAAAATTGGGTAGCCCAAGCGCCATGGCAACCGCCAGCGCCAGAACCATACAGATGGCCGCCAGCGGATGGCGAAGAACGGTTTTCTGATAGAAATTAAGCAGTGCTGCAGACATGAAAATGTGCGTCCTTGAAGTCTATTCTTTTTTATGGCGCTATTATGCGGTGTTGGTGGGCAAGATCATAGGGGGGTGAGGGGGTAATTGGCGAGCTATAGGTTCAATGAATAACGGTCGCCTTGGTTGCTGAAGTCGTCGCTTGCAGCTGCGTTAGCCTGATTAGTCAATCCGCAAAATAACGCACTATTTCGGCAGTGGGAAAATGCTGAGGTTGTTAAAAGGAGCACAGCAAGCTATTGCCGCTACGGATGAGATGCAATAGGCAGAAGTCATTTAATCAAAATTTATAAATCCTTCCTGTATGGCCCTGTAAACTGCATTGACTTGAGAGCGTGCGCCGAACATTCTTTTTGCCGCAGCCATATACTTATTCGCCGAGTCTCTGCTGACATATAATTTGTCGGCGGCCTGACCGAGGTTGAGGTCGTGTTTGGCCATAAGGGTAATTAACTGTATAGGCCTGAGATCTGAATGGGGTGCAGGGTTGTATTTTTTAAACTGACTTTGATAGATACGTATAGCGGTATCGCCAAGTAAATATAAAACCGCGTCTCGGGATTCCGTCAGGGCTAAAAATTCTTCTTGTGTAGCCCCCTTGGCCATTAGAGCGAAGAGCAAGCGCTTTTTATCGTCCGCATCTTTCGAGACTGCCTTGGCACTGTCTTTTGACAGGCTATTTATTTGGGGCCTGTTTGCCTCATAGGGCATTAGGTAGGCATCATTAAATTCAAATTTTTTATACAGCGCCAGGATTTTCAAATTCTCCTTGAAGGTCTGCGTTTGAAAGCGGGTTCCGTCAATTATTTTCTGAATTTCAGAGAGGTGAAAATGCTTTGTATTACCTGTTCTGACATAGTCTATCGCCATATCCTGTCTGTCGAGTCTTTGTTCCTGATAACAGGTCAAGAATTGTTTAGGCAGTGAGCTTAAAAAGAAGTGGGGCTTGTGATTATGGTAGCAACTCATAAAAGCAAAATCAGAAAACCCCAATTGATTAAAAATGTCGAGCAGGCGCTCTTTTAGATCTTCCGGGGTTTTGGAGGCAACGAGTTTTCTCACATAGCCAATATGATCATTCAGTTCTTCTGGCTTGAGACCCCTATCATAGCTGGTAAGGGTGAATATTAGCTCGCCATTTTCTCTTTTGATGCCAGTGCTTTTTAATGGTTGCATAATTCCTTCTTCCCTTAAAGTAATGCCGCAGAAGCTACCGCATATATGCAATGTCCACAAATAATAGTCTGCTTCGGCCTGATTCCGATCAAAAACCAAAGTCACGTAATAGTTTGCGAAAAAATGACAGCCTTGGCAATGCCCTGCAGTTTGAAAGCTTTAAATTTTGTCCATTATGGGCTATTTGTAATAGTCGAGGAAAAGCCAGAATTCCGTATATATCCAGTGGACTAGTGGTTTGTCTTGGCTGAACCTTACTCGCATGAAAATTAAGGAAATATGTTACAAAAGTAAGCTTGGAAATTATCTCAGGAAAGCCAGAAAAGAAGCAGGACTTAGTCAAGAAGAATTTGCCGACAAGATAGGAATCAATCGAACCTACTACGGCAATCTGGAGCGTGGTGAGAACGGCGCTAGCATTGACAAGCTCCAGAAAATATCCAAAGTACTGAATGTTCCACTTTCAGAATTATTCGAACAGGTAGAAAAGCAATAGATACCGATGCACTCTATTGCCTAAAAAACCCCTCCAATTTTTTTACTGCCAGGCTATTTCTTAGCGCCGCATAGGCCGGAACCCCATTTTTGTAGGGCGGATAATCCTCTCCCATAATCAACGGTTGCAAATAGTCCCGTGCTTCCTGGGTAATCCCAAATCCATCCTCGGTAATAAACGAGCGCGGCATCATTTTCTCCACATTGGCGATATCAGTTAGCGGCGCTTCCCCCAGTGACCAGCTGTATTCCTCGCCGCTATTGCGCTCAATGGTAATCATAATCGCCCGCTTGCCCTCGAGGGCTTTTTCTACCGCCGCTCTGCCCACCGCGTAGGCCTGCTGGGTGTCGGTTTTGGATGCGATATGCCGCGCCGAGCGCTGTAGGTAGTCAGCGAGGGCATAGTGATATTTATAACCCAGAGCCCGCTTAACCATGCTGGCCAGTGTTGGGGCAACACCTCCCAGCTGTTGGTGGCCAAAGGCATCCTTATGGGCAGAACCGGAGATCAGCGAGCCATCTGCATAGCTGGCACCTTCGGAGGCGACCACTACGCAGTAGCCTTTTTGGTTAACCGTTTCCTCGACTTTGGCAATAAAATCTTCTTGGGAAAAGGGAATCTCCGGAAAGATAATAATATGCGGTGGGTCGCCGGCTTTTTCGGCGCCAAGCCCGCCAGCCGCAGCAATCCAGCCAGCGTGGCGGCCCATCACTTCAAGAATAAATAGTTTTGTCGACGAGGCGCACATGGAGGCGATATCCAGGCTGGCTTCCCTGGTGGAGACGGCGACATATTTGGCAACGGAGCCAAAGCCTGGGCAGCAGTCAGTTAGTGGCAGATCGTTGTCGATGGTTTTGGGGATATGGATGGCCTGGATCGGATAGCCCATCTTTTCAGATATCTGTGAGACCTTCAGGCAGGTGTCGGCGGAGTCGCCGCCCCCGTTGTAGAAAAAGTAGCCAATATTGTGGGCCTTGAAGACCTCAATTAGCCGCTGGTATTCTGCATCGCTGTCCTGAAGATCTTTCATTTTATAGCGGCAAGAGCCAAAGGCACCGCCGGGGGTGTATTTGAGGGCGGCAATAGCGGCTGGGGATTCAAGGCTGGTATCAATCAGCTCTTCGTCAAGCGCGCCGAGGATGCCATTTTTGCCTGCGTAGACGCTGCCAATTTTATCGCTGTTGGCGCGGCAGGTTTCGATAACAGCACAGGCCGAGGCGTTGATTACCGAGGTGACACCGCCGGACTGTGCGTAAAATGCGTTTCTTCTTCCCATACAAAACTTCCCTTGTTTTTATTTCGTTTGACTGACTGGCGTCCAGTCGCTTTATTCATTGTTTAGGTTATGCCTGGAGAGCTCTCTAGGGCCCAATCGGCTGGTGCAGTGAGAACCTGATAGCTGAATATCGGCTGTTTTGAACGCTGTGATTGGGCTGGACAATATGCCCTACCCGTAACGAGGCGACGGCAGTACCCAGATCAAACTGATAGTTCAATTCCAGTTGTTGTTCCCGACCCTTGGGCTGAAGGTCGATGGCAACGGTCTGGTAGATTACCTGGCGGTCAACAGTTCTTCCACTGGCCAATTGCAGGCTGGCTTTGCCGCGTTCAATACGCAGAGGTTGAGCGAGATAGATACTCAGCTGGTCATTGTGTTGCCAGACAGAGTGACCACTCAGGCCAAGGGACCATGCGCTGCTAGAGATCGAATTGTCTAAATTGAACAGACTGCCGTTTGTGTTCTGCTCGAGGCCAGAGTCAGTTACACCGCTGTAGATGGCAAACAGACCCTGCCAGTTGTCCCTGAGATTCAGGTGGCCATTGATGCCGGCGAAATAGGTTTCGCTATTCTTCAGCCGACCAAGGGCGCTGCCGAGTTCGGTACCAAGAAAGGTGTCGCGCTCATTAACAAAACCACTCTGGATGCTTAGCCCCAGCGCCTGTTCATGAATAAACAGACTGTATTCCATCATGGCGCCATTGCCGCGATGTTCGCTGACCGGTTGAAAACGATTCCAGCTCGCCGCGCCCTCAAAAACCCCTAACCGTAATTTTCCATCACCTAGCGCTATGGCCCCGCCGCTGCTCCAGCCATTGCGTGCAAAGCGCAGCCAGGGTGCGGCAAAGCTGCTGTCATCACGGGTGGCAGCGGGGGTGATAAGTGCATCAGCATAGACACCGAAAAACCAGCCGGGGTTGGCGTTAATGCCGGCAAAGCGTTCGCCGCCCTGACTATTTTGCGTTTGCAGGGCAAGGTAATCTGGTTGTATTTGATCGCTCGGGTTGTCTGTGTAGAAACCTGAGCTGTTGTCGCGCTGCCAATAGTTTATAGCCGCACCGACCTGAATTCTGCTGCCGCCTTCAAGTTGCTCTGTGCGGTGACGCAGGGTCGAAGCTTTGGATGATGTTGAACTGTTACTGATCAAGACGCCGGCACTCTGCAAAAATGGGAAGCCAAGCTCGTCAAAGACGGCTATCGAGTGGGCACTGAGTCCGCTTTGCAGGCTATTGCCGAGCGCGCCACCAAAAGTGTGTATGCGGCTGTCGCTGAGGGCCACTAGGCCACTGTCGAGATCGCTGCCGGAGGCAACGGCGGTTGAGCCAACCGGGCGAGTGGCGGTATCCAGATCCAGCAGTCCCTGGCCATAGATGCTGCTGTCGCTGTAGATGCCGGTTTTATTGGCAGTGACCAACAGGCGGTTGACCAGTTCATGGTTGCCAACGTTGGGAAACATTTGCTTTAACAGGGCCAGTGAGCCACTGACCAGTGGGGCGGCAAAAGATGTGCCGAGGGTGCCGACATAGTAATCGCTGTTGGGCTCTGCACCTGGCCGTGGCGGGCTCGGTCCCCAGATTAATTCGCTGTCACCAAAAGTACCATCACTGTTGGCGTCGCCCCCGCCTGGGGCCGACAGGCAAAAATCTGCAGCGGCGCCACAGCGGTTGGAGAAAAAGGATATCTCACCACCACTATCAACGGCAGCGACAGCGAGCATATGGTCTTTTAGCTCTGGAAATAGGTAGGGTAAGCCGGGAAGGAGCTCCGGTGAGCTGGCATCGACTAGATTGCCAAATTCGTCGAGATCATTCCACGCATTGCCGGCGGCTATCACAAAGATAGAGCGATCGCCGCGGGATTTATCATATTGCCTGAGGGCATCGAGACTGGCGCTAAAGGCAGATTCAATCTCTGCAGAGCTGTAGGAGGTGATTACGCCAGAAAAGCCAAAGCTCATATTGATGATGTCAGCCTGGTCGGCCATGGTGGTGAAGCGACTGGCGAAATAATTGTCGGTGGAAAAGTTTACGTCATCAATATTGAGTGGCTGGTAGGGGCCATCGCCAGAGCCCAGTGGTATCTCAAAGGTATTGATGATGGCGTTAAAGGCGACACCGTGCATTTTAAAGCCACTGCCAACGTTATTGTCATCTCTGTTGGCGGCGATAATTCCGGCAACGACTGTGCCATGACTGAGAGCTTCATCGGTTCTTGGCCTGTCGCTGTTGTAGTCGCTGCCGGCATAGGAGATTTTGTTGCCATTGCCGCGGATAAATTCTGCGTGTTCTGCATAGACGCCGGAATCAATAACACCGACCTCAACGCCATCACCAGTAGCGCCACGGGCATAGGCGCTGGAGGCGTTGATCAAAGCTAATGCACCCATGCCAGCATATTCTTCAGTTTCAAATTCACGGGCCAGTGCGGCAAGGTTGTCGGGATCCTCGGCTTGCGCAGTGAAGCTGCCCCAGGGAGGTATACTGTTGTCCTGATTGCTGAAAACCGGCGGGATAGTAGTGCCATTGCCCGAGTCTCTCTGTCCGCCACCGCCGCCGCTACAGCCGGATAGCAGGAGAATCATTAGCAGGCCTATGGAGATGTTCTTCACTATGATGCAATCCTTCTAGTCCATTGAGCGGCATGTCAAAACATTGAGGAAAGGTTGTTCACTGTTGTATAACAGTATTTTTAGACTATAAACGCAGATATTTAGCAGTTTTTTTATCCCGGTGACATAATCCCTCGGGAAAATTATTTAACAGTAAAGTAATAAACTATTACAGCAAAAGGCAAGTTATGCATATTCATATTCTTGGTATCTGCGGCACATTTATGGGCAGCCTGGCCCAGCTTGCCAAACAGCTCGGCCACCAGGTGACGGGTTGTGATGCCAATGTCTATCCACCTATGAGTACGCAGTTGCAGCTTGCCGGGATTGGTCTGATTGAGGGATTCGATCCAGTGCAGCTGCAGCCAGCCCCGGATTTGATTATTGTTGGCAATGCTATGTCGCGCGGCAATCCCTGTGTTGAGTATATGCTCGACAATCGCCTTGCCTACACCTCGGGGCCACAGTGGCTGGGGGAAAATCTGCTTCGCGACCAACATGTACTGTCGGTATCTGGCACTCATGGCAAAACCACCACCAGCAGTATGCTGGCTAAAATTCTCGATTTCGCGGGATTAACGCCGGGGTTTTTAATTGGCGGTGTGCCCAGTGACTTCGGCCTTTCGGCGCGACTTGGTGACAACAGTGAGGGCGGCTACTTTGTTGTGGAGGCGGATGAGTACGACAGCGCCTTTTTTGATAAGCGCTCCAAATTTGTTCACTATCACAGCAATACGCTGGTGATTAATAATCTCGAATTTGATCACGCCGATATCTTTGACAACCTGGCCGCAATCCAGAGGCAGTTCCATCATTTGGTGCGAACAATTCCAGGTTCAGGTTCGGTGATTTATCCGGCGGGCATTGAGAGTATTCAGCAGGTGATTGATCAGGGTTGCTGGAGTCAGTTGCAAACCCTTGCTGAACAGTCGTCTGGCGAGAACTCAGCGCAGTGGCGCTATCGCCTGTTACACAGTGATGGTTCAGCTTTTCAGGTTAGTGGTGGGGCGGAGAACAAAACCGCTGAGGTCAATTGGGCGCATAGCGGTCTGCACAATGTATTAAATGGCGTCGCTGCTATTGCGGCAGCCAGTACGGTTGGTGTTGGCCTGGACACGGCCTGTAGGGCGCTCAGTGAGTTTATTGGGGTCAAACGGCGCATGGAGATTATCCACGAGGATAGCCGGGTAACTGTATACGATGATTTTGCCCATCACCCGACGGCGATTAAAACCACGCTTGAGGGATTGCGGGCCAAAGTCGGCGACGAAAAAATTATTGTCATTATCGAGCCGCGCTCGGCAACCATGAAGATGGGGTTGCATCAGGGTATTTTGAGTCGTGCTGTGGATAAGGCTGATCAGGCGCTCTGGTATAAAAGCGCAGCGGTGAGCTGGGATATAGAGTCAGTTGCCCGGGGCTGTGATATCCCGGCGACTGTCTATGATGATATTCAGCAGTTGTTGGCGAGAACAGCCGAGCAGCTCGATGATTCAGACAAGTCACATATTGTGATTATGAGTAATGGGGGTTTTGAGGGCTTTCACCAACGCCTGGTTTCAGCATTACAGTAGTGCTGTTTTGTTGTCTAATCAGTTAGCTGTGCAGTGAAAAGGTAACCGGTCCATCATTGCATAGCGAGACTTGCATATCGGCAGCAAAGATTCCGCACTGGGTATCCTGGTGCATGCTTTTAGCTCGCGCGGTAAAGTGGTTGTAAAGGGCTTCGGCTGCCTGCGGCGCGGCGGCAGAGGTAAAACTCGGGCGCAGGCCTTTTTTGGTGTCTGCGGCCAGAGTGAACTGGGATACGATTAACAGGCCACCCTGAATATCGCGCAGGGATAAATTCATTTTGCCCTGGCTGTCGGAAAAAATTCGGTAGTTAAGGATTTTCTCCAAAAGCCGATCAGCTTGGGTTTCGTCATCATCGCGCTGTATGCCCAACAGCAGCAGAATACCCTGGTTAATTTCACCGCAGACCCTGTTGTCCACACTGACGTTGGCATTTGTCACCCGTTGAATAAGTCCGATCATGATTTTTCTGTCACTGGCCTGGTTGCGTTTACCTGAACTGATACTACCTGAACCTATGCAATAGTGGGTGCTGAGCTAGTCCACACTGTTGAGTTCAAGCTGGTAGGCAAGGTTATTAGTTGCACGTACCAATGCATCGGTAATCCCTCGCTCACTGGAAGAGTGCCCTGCATTGGCAATAATTTCCAGTTTTGCGTTGGGCCAGGCGGCACTCAATGCAAAAGCCTGGTTGACCGGACAGACCATATCGTAGCGGCCGTGAACAATCGTGCCGGGAATATCTTTTAGCTTGCCGGCATGGTTAAGAATTTGGTTGGGTTCCAAGAAGGCCTTGTGGATAAAGTAATGGGCCTCAATTCGGGCCATGGCCATAGCCATATGGGGGTTGGCAAAGCGGTCCACGACATCGGGATTACTCTGCAGGGTGGCACAGCGCCCTTCCCAGATTGACCAGGCCTTTGCCGCGGCCATACGCTCCAGTTCATTGTCACCGGTTAGCCGCTTGTAATAGGCACTGAGCATATCGCCGCGTTCGTCTTCAGGTATTAACTGGCTGTACTGTTTCCAGTAGTCGGGAAAGATGCGCCCGGCCCCCTCCTGGTAAAACCAGCTGATATCCTCATCACGACATAAAAAGATACCGCGTAATATCAGTCCCCTTACCCGCTCGGGATAGCTCTGTGCATACAGCAGTCCAAGGGTGGAACCCCAGGAACCCCCAAAAATAACCCAGCGTTGAATATGCAGGGTTTGGCGAATGGTCTCTATATCCTCAATCAGGGCGGCGGTATTATTGTCCTCGAGCCGGGCATGGGGTGTAGACAGCCCTGAGCCGCGCTGATCGAACAGGATGATGCGATATTTTTCCGGATCAAAGAAACAGCGGTCGCTGGTTGAGGTGCCTCCACCGGGTCCGCCATGAATAAACAGCACCGGGATGCCATCGGGATTGCCCGACTCTTCGACATAGAGTTTGTGCGGTGCTGTGACGGCAATAAACTGTTTGCTGTAGGGTCGAATGGCCGGGAACTGTTTGAACATCGCGATAGAATTGCCTTGGGGGTTGATTAACTTAAGCTATAACTTGTCAGTAGAAAATTCCTGATACAGTTAGGGGTATACCCTCTATTTCTAGATATACCCTCTATTTCTAGATATACCCTCTATTTCTAGATATACCCTCTATTTCTAGATATACCCTAGGCCACAAGTTGAGGAAAGGCAAATGACAGAGATAATCCGGTGTAGCTGGTGTGGTGATGATCCACTGTACCAGCATTATCACGACAATGAGTGGGGAGTGCCCTGCCGGGATGATAAGAAGTTATTTGAGTTTGTGCTGCTCGAGGGGGCGCAGGCGGGCCTGTCGTGGATAACCATACTGCGCAAGCGTGAAGCCTACCGCAGTGCCTTTGCTGATTTTGATGTCCACAGGGTGGCGGCGTTTACGGAAAAAGATGTCGAGCGCCTAATCAACGACGCAGGCATTGTGCGCAATCGCTTAAAGATTACCAGTGCGATCTCCAATGCCCGTCTGTTTATCGATATTCAACAGGAGTTCGGCAGTTTTAGCGATTATATCTGGGGCTATGTGGATAACCGCCCGCTCGTTAATCGCTGGACAAGCTTAAAAGATATTCCCGCCACGACGCCACTCTCTGATTTAATTGCCGGCGATATGAAAAGGCGTGGCTTTAAATTTTTTGGCTCAACCATCTGCTATGCGCATATGCAGGCAATGGGGTTGGTGAATGACCATACCCTTGATTGCTTTCGCTACCCCGAATGTTAATTCGCAGCCGGAACAAATACGGCTTGTATACTGGTGTTGCTGGATCGGCTAAGTTCTATTTCCTCGCGGTTATCATTAATATCTCCCTGCCAGCGAGAGAACACATAGCCCTCTTTGGGTACAGCAGTCAGAGAAACAGGAATACCGTTAAAATATTCACCTTGCCAGTTGGTGCCGGTGAGCAGCAGAGAGTTTAACTGCACCGATCCGCCAGCAGTGTTATTGATAGCCACGCTGAGCTCATATATTCCGTCGATGCCAAAATAGTTGAGGATATGGTAGCGCAATGTTGGAAGGCGGTTATCGCCGAAGGATTTCAACTGCTCAACTGCCCACTGCCAGTCAGAAATTGTTTTTCCATTTCCCCAGCGTTGAAAATGCCTCTCCATCTCAGGGTCCATCGTGTTGGCAATAGACTCAATATGCAGTCTCACTGTGCTGGCCTGGAAGCGGCCATTAAATTCGTCGGCGAATTGATTGATAAACTGATTTTGAAACTGGCTGTTTTCCATCAGCTTGCGGAAGAGCAGTGTTGACCAGGGTGGGTTTGGCCAGCCGGGACCATTTTCTTCCAGAGCAAATGACAGTGTATCTTTTTGATGGGCCTGATCATTCCAGGCGCCAAAAGCAAAATCGGTATCGTAGAGTATCCAGCGCCATTTGGTGGATGGTGAGTTCCAGAATTTAATGTTGTTTCCAGGCCAGTCCCAATTATCAAAATAAATTTGTGCGACCAGGTAAGTAATCAAATTGTCGATATCAATCTGGTCGGCTACATAGTCGAAATTGTCTTGAATAGAGAGGCTATTGCCCCTTATAAAGTCAATAAGTTCGTTATAGGAATCATTGCTTCCCTCGACGACTTCACCATTCGTGACGAGTAAGTTTATTTCACTTTTATCGACATCAATTTTATCGTCGAGAAAATGCTCATTGACCTTTTCTCGAATGTTATAAAAGCCCCAATACTCACCATTTAGGTAAACAGCAGTGGGACGAAACGCCTGAGTTTCAAGACCGCTTCCACCCATTAAGCTGGTAGCCATAACATCGCGCATATTACTATTTGTCCAATCGTTGCCTGCATTGCGCAGTACAATTGACTCAAAGCTGTCGTAGTCCAGAGATGGGAATAGCGGGTATTTCAGTTTGCTAAAGCCATAGCGGCCCCGCGCAAAAATAGACAGTGAGCGCTGATCATTGGCACGGCTCCAGGCGCCAAATATTTTAACCCCCGCATCCATGGCGACACCTAGCTCTCCTGTCGGCTCGTAGAAACTAAAGTGGACATCGCGCTCCCAATCTTGCCAAAAATTTGCGCCGAAAAATGGCAAGGCATCTTCATAGTTTTCTTCAGGGCCGTAGACGTAGATCCCCTCATTCTCATCAAAGAGATTGTTCGGCTCAGTGACCAAGGTGACGATGGGGAGATCGTGAGTATTGGAGGTAATATAGGTGCGGCTTGCAGTGCGCGAGGGAATATAGTCGCTCTGAAAAATCCTGGCACGTACAACCATATCCCGGTCAATACTAATAGCAGAAGAATAGAGCGGTGATTGAGCGTTGGGAACGGTGGCGTCGAGGGTGTAGCGAATCTGCTCTCCCGGGCTGGTGCCACTTAAACTGATATTCTGCCCATTAAACTGGCCGCCATCATGAGAAAAAATAACCTCACTGGATGTGATACCAAAAAATTCCTCATCACTGTTTTCACTGCCCGGGGAAGGTGCCTCATAGTAGACCAAGCTGCCATCTTTTTTTGAGCGCCCAATACTCTTATCGGTGGTGAGTCCCGTAACATTTAGCAGATCAACTTGGTTGCCTGTGCTATCAAAAAGAACCAGAGACTCACCTTTTGAAGACAGTTTAAAATTGGTATGCAGGCTGGAATTCTGAAGGGAGAGAATATCGGGTGGCGACTGACCATCAGTTGTTGTGCCGAGATAGAGTGCCGATAAATATGGGATCAGGCTGAGGTCTGACGAGCTGGTGGAAATGTTGTGCACCTGAATGCTGAGAATATTGTCACCGCTGTTAAGCAGATCGCGAAATTCATCAATTTCAAACCTCAGCGGGGATCCATTTTGGTAGATGGTTGCCTCGCGATCCGAGATGGCGGGGGAGTCAAAGGAGGGCACTGCTTCCAGCATATTTGATCGGGCAACTTCAACACCATTGATATGGGCAATAAAACCATCATCAAAATCGATGTCCAGGATGAGATTGTTGATTAGCGCCAGGTCATCAATGGTAAAGACTATTCTGGTATAGACAGAGGGAGTACCTATGGGGACTTCCGTAGCATCATCGCGATCGCTGTAGCCAAATCCGCTGGCGCCCTGTTGCCAGCTGCTATCGTCGAAATCGAGGCTGGTCCAGTCGCTACTCGGAGTAGACTGGGGCACCAGGTAGAGAAAGTTATCGCCGCGGTTGACCAGCGTTTTATATATCCCAGCGGCCGAATTATCCTTGTCTTTGTCTTTGTCTGAGGCCCACAGCCGCAGATAGGCACCGGGGCCGATAGATGTGGTTGGAAAAACCCATTTTGCAGGTTCCAGAATATCGTCGGTGATACTCCAGCCGGTTAAATCAATGACCGATGATGTACTGTTGTGCAACTCAAACCAATCGGGGCTATCGCCATCTTCATCTTCAAAAGCGGCATTAGAGGAAGAGGCTTCGCTGATAAATACGGTTCGAGGTGAACTGCCAGTATTGCCATCACCGATATTATCGGAGTCAGTATCTCCACCATCAGTATCTCCGGAATCAGTATCTCCGGAATCAGTATCTCCGGAATCACTATTTCCGCCAACAGTATTCCCGCCCGTGTTATTGCTGCTGCCATTCGAGCTACTGTTGTCGGATCCACCACCGCCACCACCACAGCCGACCATTAGGCTGAAAAGCAAAAACAGCGCAAAGCTGCTCGGGATATTCTTTCTGTATGAGGCTCGGTGAAACGCTGATCTATTCATAATGGAAACCGATACTAAAAATATTGGAATTCCGCATTGGAGCGAAATTTGTCGTCCATTCTAAAATTCACAGAGTCGGTGAGACTAAAGCGAACGCCTGCTTCAAGTGCGGGCTAAGCGATTACTTTAGGCGATTTTCACTTCCTGATAAACAGATTTTGCAGTAATAACAGTAAAAGCCTCCAAAGGTATAAAGCTTATCTGTCGGCTATTAAGAGATGTTGTGGGCGATTTCTCGAGTTTTATGCCTGCTGCATTGCAGGGATAGACGTGCTTTCTTAACCCACTACCACCATATCTCGGCCCATATGTTTCGCCTGGTAGAGACCATTTTCGGCAGTAGAGATTAAATCATCAATACCGGTGCATTTATCAATTGATGCAACACCAATACTCAAAGAGATGCGCAGGGTATCGCCCTGGGCTTCCATGGTTAACTTCCCTGCTTGCGCACGCAGTCGCTCGGCAATATTAACCGCTGCTTCAGCGTTGGCAGTGGGCAGCAGCACCATATATTCATTGCCACCCCAGCGCGCTACGACATCTTCCCCACGCAGCGGCTCACCGAGCAATATGCCAATGGCATGGAGGACATCATCGCCGACATCGTGGCCATAGCGGTCATTGATAAATTTAAAATTATCCAGGTCGGCAAGCAGCACTGAGAAGGGCTGATTGATCAGCCGATACTGCTGGAATTTTTTTTCCAGGCGTCGTTCCATATCGTGTCGATTAGGGAGTTGGGTCAACTGATCCTGATGGGCGATTTGATCGACCCTCAGCGAGAGGTCTTTGTATTTATTCAGGCTGCGGGAGTGAGATATATCCATGGCGACGGCAAACAGGGATAAAACTACGTAAGAAGACAGAAAGCGTGCGATGTTGACATCGGTGTAGTCCGGCACAGAGATTATTTGTACTGTGCCGATGAGCAGCCAGGCGGCCACAGCAAAGACGCTGCCAAGAATTAAGATGCTATAGCGGTAGCCAAAGGTTCCCACCAGAACGGGAATAATGGTCAGGCACCACAACAGAGTCGAGCTATCCGAGGTTGCCACAAGCAGGTAAAAGAAGCTGCCGATCAGCACAAATGCCAGCAGTGCCCTGGCCAGGTGCGGGCGGTCAAAAATGCTGTGAATGCCCAGGCCAATGAGTATTAGGCCGGCCACAGCCAGGAAAAAAGTAGCTGTGGTCATATCCCCCTGCAGGTAGGAGTAAAAGGCGAAGAGTACGGCGATAACTTCCTGGGCAACCAGCGAGAAGGCGAGAAACCCGCCGGGTGTTGTCACACTGCTGTCCGTTTCAGTCATACGAATCCCACCATCCATTGGTAGTTAATGTAGCATAGAAATTGGCGGACCGTGCTGGCCCGCCAGTGTCTTTTTACTTAGGTGCGCGCTTGCGTGCGTTCTCGGTCAGTAGCTTTTTGCGCAGACGAATGCTCTCTGGTGTGACCTCTACCAGCTCATCATCTTCGATAAATTCCAGAGCCTGCTCGAGGGTGTGTTTGATCGGTGGCACCAGCGTTAGCGCCTCATCAGTTCCCGAGGCGCGGACATTAGTCAACTGCTTGCCTTTAATCGGATTGACAACCAGGTCGTTGGCGCGGGAGTGAATTCCTACAACCTGACCCTCGTAGACATCAACCGCATGTCCAAGGAACAGGCGGCCGCGTGCCTGAATATTGAACAGTGCATAGGCGGCAGTCTTGCCTTTGACCATACTGATCAGAGCACCGTTTTGACGCTTGTGGCTCTCGCCCTCTTTAACCGGGCCATACTTGTCGAAGATACTGGTCATAATGCCCGAGCCTGAAGTCAGCGTCAGGAAGGTGCCGCGGAAACCGATCAGGCCGCGTGACGGCATGCTGAATTCCAGGCGTACACGTCCTTTTCCGTCGGGCTCCATATTGGTCAGCTCGGCTTTGCGCATACCCAGTTCTTCCATCACAGAACCCTGGTGCTGCTCTTCAACGTCGATAACAACCTGCTCGTAGGGTTCCAAAACCTTACCGTCGATAATTTTCTGGACAACTTCAGGGCGCGACACGCCCATCTCAAAACCTTCGCGTCGCATAGTTTCGATTAGTACCGAGAGGTGGAGCTCGCCGCGACCGGAGACCACAAACTTGTCTGGCGTATCGCCCTGGGTAACACGCAATGCCACGTTGTGGATCAGTTCCTGGTCGAGGCGGTCTTTAATATTTCTGGTGGTAACGTACTTGCCCTCTAGGCCGGCAAAAGGAGAGTCGTTCACAATAAAGGTCATACTGACGGTTGGCTCGTCAACGCTTAGGGCGGGCAGGGATTCAATATGCTCCGGGTCGCACAATGTGTCGGAAATACTCAGGCCATCAATGCC
>ERZ1048068.1695-NODE-1695-length-16658-cov-10.296995_pt1 | contig 16658 bp, 16 predicted proteins | sample MGYA00383098_ERZ1048068 | MGnify/ENA primary metagenome ERZ1048068 (study PRJEB29581, sample SAMEA5548368) | metagenome | biome: marine; feature: coastal; material: water | depth 1 m | study: Short-term variability in the microbial, nano- and picoplankton... | reverse complement strand
TGCCATTGAATTAAAAAATAAATTTTCACCATCTTTTATCTCAATACTATTTAGACCCATAATAATTAGATCATCATTTCCAAAGTTTTTTGAAAATAATTCTTTATACATGCTCATATCTCTTAAATAACTGTCTGGAATAATTCCTTCAGGCCATAAAAAAACTGTTGGCTCTTTTTTTTCTGGGCTGCTCAACAAAATTAATTCTTTGATAATTTTAAATTCATCTTGTTTTGAGTAAAATCGATCTAAACTAATATTGGGTGATACAGCTCTTATTGTAAAATTATTTTTAATATCAGTCAAAGTGTTGAATTGATTATACTTTGAATTCCCAAAAATTAGAAAACCTGTAGAAATTACTATAAAGAGAAAACAAATAATAATTTCTTTTCTATTATTTCTTAAGATAAATATAGCTGGTACAGTAAACAGAGATATACAGAATAAATTAAAAGAATAAGTGCCAATCACAGAAACAATTTGAATAAAATTAATATTTTCTGAAAAACTAAAAGCAATTAAATTCCATGGAAAACCAGTTAGAATGGTTCCTCTGATAAATTCAACTAAGCCATATAAAATTGAAAAAATAAAAAATGTAACAACAACATTTTTAGAATAAAAAAAAGATAAAAAATAAGTTATTAGTCCATAAAATATTGCTAAGAAAGCAGGAATCAAAACTATTGCTATTGGTATCAAAAATTTAAAACTTTCATCAAAAGTTAATGAAATTGCTATCCAATATAAGCTACATAAAAAATAGCCAAAGCCAAAAAACCACCCATATTTAAAAAAAGATTCACTATTAGAGCTAGTTTTTCTTTTTAAATAAAGAAAAATAAAAAATAATGAGAAAGTAAAAAAATTAATTATAAAATAGTTGTAAGGCGGTAAACTATAAGAGCTTATAGCACCTAAAAAGAATACATATATTACGTTTAAAAAATTTTTTTTAAGCAAGTTTCACAACTTTTGTTTGAATAAACTTATAAATTTTATTTTCTTCTTTACTCATCTTTTTAAAATCTTTCAGTTTTATATGATCGTGCCCTAATAAATGAAGAAATCCGTGGATAAATATTTTTATAACTTTTTGTTTAAACTCAAAAACGCTTATGTTTTTTGGCTTATTCATAAATTCATAGCTAATTACGATGTCGCCAAGATAGTTTATTTTTTTTGGATTAAATTTTTTTTCAAAAGGGAATGATAATACATCTGTGGGTTTATTTTTATTTCTAAAATCTTTATTCAATTTTTTGATATTCTTGTTGTCTGAAAGTAAAATTGTTAGATTTATTTTTTTACCTACAAACTTATATTTTTTTGGAAAAAATTTTATAATGGAATTAAAAAAAATATGATTTTTCTTGATTTTTTTGCTCCAAAGAACGCACTCTGAAACCACATCAATTTTAATCATTTTCTTGATCGGTATAAGCTTTTACAATCTTAGATACCAAAGGATGCCGTACAACATCTGAATGATCAAAATCAACAACTGAAATTTCTTTTAAATGTGCGAGTAATTTCTTAGATCTACTTAGGCCAGACATATTCTTGTTTGGTAAATCTATTTGAGAAGGGTCACCATTTATAACAATTTTTGAATTCTCACCAATACGCGTTAAAAACATTTTAATTTGTGTATCAGTTGCATTTTGAGCTTCATCTAAAATTGCAAAAGAATTCTTTAAAGTTCTTCCTCTCATAAAAGCAAGTGGTGCTATTTCAATATCACCAATTTCAATCATTCTCTGTATTTTTTCAAAATCAAATAAATCATAAAGAGAATCATATAGAGGTCTTAGATAAGGGTCTACTTTCTCTTTCATATCTCCTGGTAAAAAACCAAGTCTTTCACCGGCTTCTACTGCAGGTCTTGATAGAATAATTCTTTCAATCTTTTTATCAAGCAACATAGTTAATCCAACTGCCACTGCTAAAAAAGTTTTACCTGTTCCAGCAGGCCCTGCTGATATAACAATATCACTTTGTCTTAAGGCTCTAACATATTCTTTTTGCCTCTCAGATCTAGGTATAACAGACTTTTTTGGTGTTTTGATTATATCAGAAACATTTTGATTTTTTACTTTCTCTTCAATCATAAATTTATCTATAGATGAGATTATATCTTTTTTCTCAATACTACCATTGTTAATAAATTGATTTGCAAGAAATTGAATAGCATTTTTTGTTATTTCATTTTTTTTTGGGCTTGATTTTATCAAAATAGAATTACCTCTTGAATAGAGATTTGTATTGGTAATTTTTTCGAGTTCTTTTAAATTTGCATTAAATTCACCTACAACTCCCATTAACAAATCGTTATCATGAAAAATAACACTTAAAGAATTGTTATCAGAGTATACAAATTTTAATGTGGAGTTAATTTTTTTTGAAATAGTATTGTTCAATTTTTAAGCTACCTTTTTTTTAGATTTTTCAATTAATTTTCCAAAAAGGCTATTTTGATTACTACTTGTTATTTCAACTTTAACAATTTTTCCAATATTATCTACACTACCATCAAAAATTACTGATGTCATATATTCTGATCTACCAAATAACTTAACCCCATCTTTCATTTTATTTTCTACTAGAACATTTAAAATTTTATTTTCAAGAGATTTGTTTTTATGTATTTGGTTGTTAAATAATTTTTCTTGGATTATCTCTAGTCTTTTTTTGGATTTTTTTTGATCAACTAGTTTTAAATTTGCTGCTACAGTTCCTGGTCTTGGACTAAAAATAAATGAGTATGAATTGGTAAATTTTATTTTTTCAATCAATTCCATTGTCATTTTAAAATCTTGTTCATCTTCTTCCGGGTATCCAATAATGAAATCGCTGGAAAACTCAATTTTTGGGTTAATTTCTTTAAGTTTTTCATAAATCTTTACGTATTCTTCAATAGTGTGTTTTCTGTTCATTAGATTTAAAATTTTATTTGATCCACTCTGTACTGGTAAATGTACAAGAGGCATCAGTTTAGAGGATGTCTTGTAAACGTTAATCAAATCATCCGTCATATCTTTTGGGTGAGATGTGGTGTACCTAATTCTTTCAAGTTTCTCAAAACTATCCAACTTAACTAACAAGTCTGCTAATCTATACTCCTTACCTTCTTCTTCATGACTGTACGCGTTTACATTTTGCCCTAATAAAATAATTTCTTTTGCACCACTTTGAATTAATTCTTTTGCTTCACTTATGATTTGATCAAAGGGTCTAGAGTATTCAGGTCCACGTGTATAAGGTACTACACAAAAATGGCAAAATTTATCACAACCTTCTTGGATTGTTAAAAATGAGGAAACTTTACTATCTTTATTTTTAATTTTACTTAAATAGTTAAATTTTGAAATTGTATCAAATTCTGTTTCTTCCTTTATTCTTTGGTTTTTTGAATGATTTAATATTGCCTCATTTATTTTATGATATGATTGTGGGCCAATTACAATATCAATATAAGGTTCTCTTTTTAACATTTCCTGATTTTCAGCTTGAGCAACACAACCTGCAACAATAACAATTGGTTTTTTTTTTTCTCTAAAAATTTTTTTAACTCTTCCTATTTCGTGGTAAACTTTTTCTTTTGCTTTGTCGCGAATATGACAAGTATTTAAAAGATAGCAATTTGCATCCTCATATTTTTCAGTTTTTTCAAAACCTATTTTTTTGACTGTATCAAATATGCGATTTGAATCGTATTCATTCATTTGACAACCAAAAGTTTTAATAAAAATTTTTTTTAGCATTAGGTTAGGATTTTTTTTTTATCCCATATAATTCTAATTTGTGATCAACTAATTGATACCCATACTTATCAGCAATTTTTTCTTGTAGTTTTTCTATTTCTTCGTCAACAAATTCAATAATTTCACCTGATTTAACATCAATTAAATGGTCGTGATGTCCTTCATTCAGTTCTTCGTATCTAGCCTTGCCACCTTTAAAATCATGTTTTGCTAAAATTCCAGACTCCTCAAAAAGTTTTACAGTTCTGTATACCGTTGCTATGCTTATCTTAGGATCAATCTTTGAAACTCTATTATATAATTCATCTACATCTGGATGATCATTTGACTCTGACATCACTTTTGCAATAACTTTTCTTTGGTCTGTAAGTTTAACTCCTTTAGCCAAACATTTTTGTTCAATATTTTCTGACATATTCAATTTTAACTTAAATAAATGGGATTAATCAAATTCTTTTTAATTTTAAATTTTTCACATAAATTAGGGACATCTTCCTGCTTAACATCTTCAAATCCTTTAAAATCTTCAAAACTAAAACAATAATAATTGATTTTTTTAGTAAGGTATAAAGCTTTAATTGTTGCTAACGAATTCCTAATTCCCGCAAAGCTACCTGGTCCCCTGTTAACATAAATAACATCAATTTTATCCAATGAGAAAAAATTTATCTTTAAAAAATCATTGATTAAGATCATTAATTTTTCAAAATTAATTTTACTATTTTCGTGACTACAAGTATAAATATTTTTATTAACTATGAGTGTTAAAAAAATCTTATCTTTTGTGGCATCTACTATTAAATTTTTCATTATAATAATCTTAATCTCTTTCAATTCTAAAGCAGAAGAAAATAATATCAAATATTATTCTGAAGATAATGGCATACTTTCTTTAATGTATCATCGATTTGATGAAAATAAATATCCTTCAACAAATATACAAATGAATATTTTTAAAGAGCAAATGTCTATAATTAATACTTTAAATTATAAATTTTATGACCCACAAAATTTACAAAAAAATTTTACTACTTCAAAAAATAAGAAAAAGATACTTATCACTATAGATGATGCATTCTTATCTTTTTATAATGTTGCATGGCCGTATTTAAAAAAAGAAAAAATTCCTTTTATCTTATTTGTTTCAACTGAAGCTGTTGGTAAAACTGGTTATATGAACTGGAAACAAATAAAAGAAATAGAAAAAGAACCACACTCTTATATTGGCAATCATTCACATTCCCATGATTATCTGGTTGATCTTGACACAAAAAATTTTTTGTATGATATCAATACTTCAATTAAAATTTTTAATCAGCACTTAGGCTATAACCCTATTTTTTTTTCATACCCATTTGGTGAATATAGTAAAACTATTAAAGATTTTATTTCTAAAAATTTTGATTTTGCTTTTGGTCAACATTCGGGTTTGATTGATGTTAATAAAGATCCTTATGAATTGCCTAGATTTCCAATTAATGAAAAATATGGTGATCTAGATAGATTTAAATTTTTAATTAATCTTAGTCCACTTCAGTACAAAACTTTAAAGCCAGAAGACAAATATATTACTAGCAATAATCCACCAAAACTATTTGTAGAATTTTTTGAAAATCAAAAAAATATAAAAAATATTAATTGTTTTTCTGATGAGGGTAATGAATGGGCGAAATCAAATATTAGTTTTGATAAAAACATACTAAAATTAAACTTTAGGGAAAAATTTATATTCAGAAGAGGTAGAGTTAATTGTTCACTTAACGATGACGGAATATGGAGATGGTTTGGAGTTCAATTCTCAGTGAAACAGAATTAAATTAAACTTTCTAGTTCTTTACTTGATGGTAATAATTTTGCATCATCAAAATCGGTTAAGCTATTTTGCCTTATGATTTGTTGTAAAATTTTAACATACTCTTTTCCTGTTTCTGCATATTTATCTAAGTATTCAGTAAGAATTATACTATCTAAATTTTTTCCTTCGTCTCTCAATTCAGCTCTTGCACTTCTAAAATCTTTATAAGTTGAATGTGTGTTTAGATTTCTTTGGTAAGCTTTTACAGATGCTTTTAATACTTTAAATCTCATTACTTTATGAGTACTGTCATCTTTTGCATCAGCTGGTTTTATTCCATCTCCACTCCATGTCCATTGACCAAATAATGCATTTCCTTCTTGAGCAAATCTTGATGTTCCCCAGCCAGTTTCTTTTGCAGCTTGTGCAATAGCCATTGATACAGGCACTTCATCCATTCTAACTTTTAATGTGGATAAATCTTTATTTACCACTCCATATTGTTTGAATTTTATATTTAACCATTCTTGTTCTGCTTTTGTATTTTTATTTTTATTTAAAATACTAAAGAGCTTCATTCGGTCTAATTTAATACTATTATTTTCATCTATGACTAAAGGCAAGATTATTTGAATAAAAAGATTTTTTCTTTTTTTGGTATTTTCTATTTTCACAATCTCTTTTGGTAATAGATCTAAACTAATAGGTTTTACTAGTTTATTTTTTCTAACATCTTTTAAATTATAATTTGTTGATTTAAAAAGTTCTTCAATTGTTGCAGCGCTTAATAATATCGCATCCGATGGTTGCTCATCAAATGTTAAAATATCTTCATATAAAAACTTTTTATCTAATTCTTCATCTAACTTTGTTGTTTGATTCTTTAGTAACTTTTTTAGACTAGTTTTTGAATTATTTTCATAGTCTTTAGAAAATATCATTTTTTCTTTTGTAAGATCTATAACTAGCGGAGCTATAAAAAAAATTGATATAATAATTAAACTTGATAAAAAAGTTCTTGATAGAGTGTTTATTTCTATTTCATGTTTGTTAAGTGTTTCTTTTTTTTTTACAACAAATCCTTTTTTATTTAAATATTTTTTAATTTCAAAAATCGAATATTTTTTTTTCATACTATATTGCAACCACTTCTTTTACTTCTGGTAAATAATGGCACAAAAGATTTTGTACACCTTGCTTTAAGGTCATTGTTGAACTAGGACAACCAGAGCAGCTTCCTTGCAGCTCTACTTTAACAATTCCATCTTTAAACTCTTTAAACCTGATATCACCTCCATCCTTTGCAACAGCTGGTCTAATCTTTGACTCTAAGATACTTATAATTTGTTTTTCAATTTCAGTGTGCTCTTCTTTTTTTTCTTCGATCAAACTATTTGCAATTACAAACTCTTTTCCTGTTGAATAAAAATCATTAATTAATGAAATGGCTATATGCTTTATATCTTCCCAATTTACTTCTTCATTTTTATTTATAGACATAAAATCTTTACCTAAAAATATGCCTGTTACTCCATTAATTGATAAAATATTTCTTACCAAATCATTATCTGTTTCTTCTTTTTTTGTTATTTCAAATGATCCATTATTTGAAACTGTCTTGCCTGGCAAAAACTTAAGTGAATTAGGGTTTGGTGTTATTTCGGTTTGGATGAACATGATTTATATATAGTGATTACTGGGCAAATTTAAACTAATTAATATTATTTGCTTAAAATCCTACCAAATCTTTAATTTCCTTTATTTTTTTTGAAGCAATTTTATCTGCTTTATCAGAGCCTTCTAAAAGAATTTTATCTAAGTAATTTTCATCATTTAATAATTTTTTTATTTCTCTTGAAATAGGGTCAATAGTATCAATTAAAGTTTCAGACAATTTATTTTTAAATTCTGAAAAGTTTTTGCCCTCAAATTCGATAATAGTTTTTTCTAAATTTTGATTTTTTAAACTTGAATAAATTCCTAGTAAGTTTTCTGCTTCTGGTCTTTCATTTAAATCTTTAATATCTGAGGGCAATGGCAAAGGGTCAGTTTTTGCTTTCTTAATTTTATTTAATATTTCATCTCTATCATCTGTAAGATTAATTCTACTCAAGTCTGAAGGGTCTGATTTACTCATTTTTTTCAATCCATCTTTAAGACTCATTATTCTTGAAAACTCCCTCTGAATTAATGGCTCTGGTACTTTTAAAAAATCAATTGCATTGAAATCATTATTAAATTTTTGTGCTATGTCTCTACAAAGTTCCAAATGTTGTTTTTGATCATCGCCAACAGGGACATGAGTTGCATCATACAATAAAATATCAGCAGCCATTAATACTGGATACGAGTAAAGGCCAATACTAGCTTTTTCCTTATCTTTCCCAGCTTTTTCTTTGAACTGTGTCATTCTATTAAGCCAGCCAATTCTTGAAACACAACTCAATACCCATGCAGCTTCTGAATGTGCTGAAACCATTGATTGGTTAAATATTATACTTTTGATCGGATCTATTCCACTCGCAATAAATGTTGCGGCAGTTTCTCTAATATTTTTTTTTAATTCTTTTGGATCCTGTTTTACTGTAATAGCATGAAGATCAACTACACAAAAAATACACTCATTTTCTTTCTCATTTTGAAGTTTTACAAAATTTTTAATTGCACCAAGATAATTTCCCAAATGCAAATTACCAGTAGGTTGTACTCCTGAAAAAATTTTTTTAGTCATACTAATAGTTTAAATTAATATCTGTTCTTTTAAAAGCCTTGATTAAAACTGCAACGAGAAAATAAAATATAAGACTAGCAATAACAATAGCTATTAAATAGATAGCTTTAAAATTTTGTTGATAAGCTAATTCATTATTTAAAAAATAAATAATATAATTAAAAAATATTCCCATAATTACTGAGGCTACTAAAGTTTTAAAAAATCTATTTATAAAAATAAGATTAAAGTTGAAAAAACTTTCTTTTCTTAAAAAAACAAATAGCAGCAATGCGTTAAACCAAGATGAAATGGTAGTTGCAATTGGTATTATTATAAAGCCAATTTGTTTAAAAAAGACAACACTTATAAATACATTTAATAAAACTGATAATAACGAGATGTAAAATGGCATTTTTGTATTATGTCTTGCAAAAAAAAATGTTGAAAAAACTTTTATTAACGAAAAAGCAGGTAGACCAATTGCAAAATAAAATAAAGCTTTTGCTGAATTCTTAACACTTAATTCATCAAAAGAACCATAACCAAATAATGATGATATAATTTCTTCTGAGGCAATCAAAAGTGCAATTGTTGCTGGTATACTTAAGAATAAGCTAAGTTCTAGAGCTTTATTTTGAATTAAATTTATTTTACTTTTATTTTGATTTTTAACATATTTAGATAGTTGTGGTAAAATAACTGTACCAATTGCAATTCCAGCAATGGCTAAATTTATTTGATAAACTCTATCTGCATAGTAAAGATATGAAACTGCACCAGCTTGAAATGATGCAATAATAGTTCCTACTAGAATATTTATTTGAGTAACACCTGATGAAAAAATACTAGGTAATAATTTTTTAAAAAAATTTTTTACTTTTTTGTCAATTTTAATTTTAAATTTGATCTTTGGTGAAAAATATTTCTTTACAAAAAAGTATAGAAAAATAAATTGTATAATACCTGAGAAGGTTACAGCATAAGATAGATAATAAACGAGATTGTCATCTAATATTTTTGCAAATAACAAAACTCCAATCAGAAGTATGTTTAAAATAATTGGTACAGCAGATGCTATTGCAAATTTATTATATGAGTTTAGAATTGCAGAAAAAAATGAAGCTAGACTGATAAACATTAAAAAGGGGAAAGTGATTCTTGTTAAAGTTATAGCTAATTCCATTTTATCATAATCCCCTTCAAAACCTGGGGCAATTAGATATACAAATAACGGCATCAATATCTCTATGATTAAAACTAAAACAAGTAAGCCTAGGATTAATAGGTTAAAAATATTATTAGCAAAATTTTGTGCTTCATTTTTTCTATTTAATAATGATGAATAGCTTGGAACAAAAGCTGCATTAAATGTTCCTTCAGAAAATAATCTTCTAAATGTATTGGGAATTCTAAATGCTACAAAGAAAGCATCTGCTAAGGGCCCAGTGCCAAGAAAGATTGCTATCAATATATCCCTTACATAGCCCAACAATCTGCTTATTATAGTAAAAAAACTGAATGTGCCTGTTGACTTAATTAAGTTCATAAATCATATTAGTCTTAATTTTATCCTAATTGTATATTTATTATCTAAATATATAGGTCAAATATTATAAATAATAAAATGGTTATAATTTGAATTAATTTTAAAACAGTTAAACAAAAATGAAAAAAACTAAAATAGACCATTACACTGATAAAGAGGCTTTAGATTTCCATACAAAAAATAAACCTGGAAAAATTGAAATCAATTCCTCTAAGCCAATGACCACAAAAAGAGATTTGGCATTAGCTTATTCTCCTGGTGTTGCAGTGCCTGTTAAAGCGATATCAGAAAACCCTGAATCGGCTTATGATTATACTTCCAAAGGAAATCTTGTTGCTGTTATTAGTAATGGATCTGCAATTTTAGGTATGGGTGATTTAGGTGCTTTAGCTTCAAAACCAGTAATGGAAGGAAAAGCAGTTCTGTTTAAAAGATTTGCGGATATTGACTCTATAGATTTAGAAATTGATTCTAAAGATTCTAGTGAGATTATTAATAGTATAAAAAATTTTGCATGCAGCTTTGGAGGTATTAACTTAGAAGACATAGCTGCTCCAGATTGTTTTGTTATTGAAGATAAATTAAAAGAGATTTTAGATATTCCTGTTTTTCATGACGATCAACATGGTACAGCAATAATAACCACTGCAGCATTAATTAATGCTCTTGATATTAATGGAAAATCGATAAAGGATATCAAAGTTGTTGTAAATGGTGCTGGTGCATCAGCAATGGCCTGTACTAATTTATTTAAAAATAGTGGTGTTCCTCAAAAAAATATAATTATGGTTGATAGATCAGGAGTTATTTATCGAGGTAGAGAAGGTTTAAACCAGTGGAAATCTTCACATGCTAATGAAACAAAATTTAGAACATTAGATGAAGCAATTAATGGTGCAGATGTTTTTTTAGGACTATCTGCAAAAGGCGCTCTTTCAAAAGATATGGTAAAAAAAATGGCAAAAAATCCAATAATTTTTGCTTGTGCTAATCCAGATCCAGAAATAACTCCTGAAGAAATAATGGAAGTTAGAGGTGATGCAATTATAGCAACGGGAAGATCAGACTATCCCAATCAAGTAAATAATTTAATTGGTTTTCCTTATGTGTTTAGAGGTGCTCTTGATGTTAGAGCAAAAACGATTAATGAAGAAATGAAAGTAGCTGCTGCAGATGCAATAGCAAAACTTACAAGAGAAGATGTTCCCGATGAAGTGGTGGCGGCAATGGGTGGTGATAGACCTCATTATGGAAAAGACTATATTATACCTTCAACATTTGATCCAAGATTAATAAGTGTAATACCAGCAGCTGTTGCAAAGGCTGCAATGGATAGTGGTGTTGCAAGAAAAAATATTGATGATTTTGATGTATATAAAGAACAACTTAAACAAAGACTTAATCCATCTCTTACGATTATGCAGGGTATTAATTCTTATATTAAAAAAAATCAAAAAAGAATTGTTTTTGCAGATGGTGAAGACAAAAATACTCTCAAAGCAGCAATTGCATTTAAAAATTCAAAATTAGGTATTCCAATTTTAATTGGAAAAAAAGAAAAGATTAAAGAAAAAATAAGAGAGATTGGTTACGACGATCATTTTGGTATTGAAATAATAAATTCTACAGACTCTGAAAAGCGAGAAAAATACGTTAATTATTTATTTAAAAAAATGCAAAGAGAGCAAGGCCTTTTAGAAAGAGACTGCGATAGACTTGTAAGAAATGATAGAGTTGTATGGGCATCTTGCATGGTTGCATGTGGTGATGCCGATGGTGCTGTTACCGGAAATACTAGAAGGTTTGGAGCATCTTTAAGTAAAATTACTCAAGTGATAGATCCAAGAGCAGGTGAAATAATGTTCGGATTGAATATGGTTGTTTCAAAGGGGAAAACTATTTTTGTTGGTGATACAAGTGTAAACGAATATCCAAGTTCTGAAGAACTTGCAGAAATAGCTATATCTGCTGCGAGAGTAGTTAGGTTATTTGGTTTCGTTCCAAAAGTTGCTTTTGTTTCTCATTCTACTTTTGGTCAACCACTTACAAGTAGAACTAAACATATAAAGAAAGCTGTTGAAATTTTAAAAGATAAAAATGTAGATTTTGATTTTGATGGTGACATGCAGCCAGATGTTGCTTTAAACGAAGAATACAAAGAACTATATCCTTTCTCAAATATTGTTGGAAATGCAAATATATTAATAATGCCGGGCCAACACAGTGCAGCTATTTCTTATAAAATGATGAAAAGCTTAGGTGATACTAAAGTTATTGGTCCTCTTTTGATTGGATTAGGTCAACCAATAGAAATAGCACCCTTAAGATCCTCTACATCAGAAATAATTAATTTGGCATCTGTTGCCGCCTACTCTGCTGATGTAATTGATTATAAAAAAAATTAATTTTTTTGAATTCTTAAATCTTCAACCAAGATAATACTTGCAATAACATCTTCTACATCAAGTATTTCTTTTGCTTCATTTACTACTTCTTTTCTTTCATCTTTAGTTAAAGAAATTCCATAAATAAATATTTTTTTTTTGTAAGTATCAATTTGATAATTGGTTGCTTTAATTTTTTTGTTAAATATTAGAGCTGTACGAAGTTGAGATGTAATAAGTAAATCTTTAGCTGATTGTTGAAAGTTAAAGTCTTCTTTTATTTTAATATCATTTTTTACTGACCTAGCACCTTTTGTTTCCCATGCTAATTTTGTAATCTGAAGTTTTTCCTCGGGATCATCTACCTTTCCTGTTACAAAGATTTTTCCGTCTAAAACTTTTGTTTTTATAGTTAGTATGTAACTCTTATTTCTTAAGGCTAATCTTGCAGTTAAATTTTTTTGCATTACAGAGTCATCTATTTGAGTGCCTAGCGACCTTGGATCAAATGCAATACTAACTCCTGTTCCAAAGATCCCTTTTGAGCTAATTCCAACACAACTTGTTAAAATCAAAAAAATTAAGCTTATTAAAAATATTTTATTTTTCATTTTTTAATTTTAGACAATAATTATAGATCTCTTTTTTTGAGACATTGGTGTTTTGACTAATCAAATCTGTGATATCTTTTATACTTAATATTTTAATCATTTTCTGAATATTTTTTTTATCAGATTCTTTTAATATTATCGATGATTTTTTTTCTTTTACATTTTCAGATATTACTATTGTTAACTCTCCCTTAGGATCTGACTTAAATGGCTCAAGTATATCCACATCTGATCTTATATATTCTTCATAAAATTTGGTCATTTCTCTGCAAACCAAAATTTTTCTATTTGAAAAGTAATGTTTTAAATCTTTTATTGATTTATTAAATTTTCGTGGAGAAATAAAAAAAACAATACAACCCTCAAAATTTATAAGTCCTTCAAAGTCTTCCCTTAATTTATTTTTTTTTTCAGGAAAAAAACCATAAAAAAAATATTTTTCACTAAATCCACTTATAGAGACTGCTGAAGAAACTGCTGATGCACCAGGTATTGGAAAGATATCTATTTCGGTACTAGCGCATTCATTAATCAATATAGCTCCTGGATCTGAAATCGAAGGAGTTCCAGCATCAGAAATTAAAGAAACAATTGAGCCAGATTTTAAAATATGAATGACTTTTGATAAATTTTTTTTTTCATTAAATTTATGGTTTGCGATAAGCTTTGATTTGATTTCATATCTTTCTAGTAAATTTTTTGAAATACGCGTATCTTCACAAAGAATATAATCTGATTTTTTTAATACTTCTAGAGCTCTTAATGTGATGTCACTTAGGTTTCCAATTGGAGTAGACACAATATAAAGGCCACTTTTAATTTTATTATTTATATTTTCAGTATGTGGAATCATCAAATTATAATAGTAATAATAGTAGCATTAAAATGAATAAAATTATTAAAATTATACTACTTTTAGTTTTTAGTATCTCAATTGCTCCAGAAACGCTTTTAGCAAATGATAAAATTAAAATTGGTCTTCTTGTCCCTTTAACTGGAGAGAATTCTGAACTAGGTCAATCTATAATTAAATCTACACGGCTTGCAATTAACACCATAAACAACATATCAATTGAAATCATACCAAAAGATACACAGTCAAATCCTGAAGTGACTTTAAAGGTAGCTAAAGAATTGGCTAATGCAGGCATCAAAATTGTAATCGGCCCTATTTTTAACAAAAGCTTAATTTACCTAGATGAATTAAATGATGTAATTTTCTTATCTCTTACAAATAAAAATGATAATTTTTCCAAAAATGTAATAAATGCTGGAATTAATGCAACTTCACAATTGAATGCGATTAAAAAGTTTATAGAATTAAATGAAATAAAAAAAACAATCTTTCTTACTCCAGATGTAAATTTTAAAAACGAAATTGAAAAAGCTATTTCTAATTCTAAAATCAAAATAATAGAGAATTATATTTATAATACTGACCCCACTAAACTTACCAAGCAAATTGAAAAAATTACACGTTATGACATTAGAAAACAAAATCTTGAAGATGAAATAAATAGACTAGAGAAATCAGAACAAAATAATAAAGAACAATTAATTCAAACATTAAAGATGGGAGACACTCTTGGTAGTGTAAACTTCGACTCTGTGGTAATTTCAGATTTTGATGAAAGCTTAAAAAGTGTTACAACTTCACTACTTTACACCGATGTATCACCTAAAGAAAAATATTTTATTACTCTAAATCAATGGTTTGATGAGTCGCTTTTAACAGAAACTAGCTTACAGCCAATGTATTTTCCTTCAGCAAATAAAAATAATTACATTGAATTTTCAAATAAGTATTTTGAAAAATATAATCAATACCCCAATCAATTATCATTTTTAAGTTATGATTTAATTGGTCTTGTTTATTATTTAATCTTTCAAAATAACTTTGTTGTAGATAAAAAAATGTTTACTAAAAAAACTTTATTTAAGGGAAAAGTAGGAGTTTTTGAAATCAAAAATAATAAAATCAATCATATTTTGAATTTCTATAAAGTTGAAAATGGAATGTTTAAAAAAGTTTTTTAATTTTTTTAAAAGCTTTAAATCTATGATCTATTTTATATTTTTGTGAAACTTTCATTTCACCAAAAGTAATTTTTTTTCCAAGTGGTATAAAAATAGGATCGTATCCAAATCCATTTTTACCTTTTATAGATGGTGAAATAAATCCCTCAACCTTGCCAACAGAATTTATTAATTCTTTATTATTGTCATAAATAGTCAAAGCACAAATAAATCTGGCTCTAATTTTTTTTTGTCTCCAATCTTTGTCTTTTTTATCCAGCTCTTTAAAAACTCTATTCATTGCCTTTTTAAAATCACCTTTTTTACCACCCCATCTAGCTGAATAAATTCCAGGATCACCATTTAGAGCATCTATCTCTAAACCTGAGTCATCTGATAGACATATCATTTTTGCTTTTTTAGAAAAAAATTTAGCTTTTATCAGAGAGTTTTCTTTAAAAGTTTTACCATTTTCAGGAGGACTTTTTATTCTAAAGTCCTGTGGAGAGAATATTGTTAGGTTTTTAGGCAATAAATCAGTGATTTCTTTCAATTTTCCTTGATTATTAGTACCTACCAACAATTTTATAATTTTATTCTTTAACATCTAGCAATTATCAAATTTCATACCATATAAGTCTCAATGGAAAAAGATCAAAACATAAATACTGAAAGCCAAAACGAAAAAGTTAAAGATACTGAGACGGAAGAGCAAATTGTAAAAGATCAAGATGATTCGTTAGAAAAAAAAGAAGAGATAAAAGAGGTTACCCCCGAAGAAAGAATTAATGAGCTAGAAGATAAGGTGGCTAGAACTTTTGCTGAAATGGAAAATCAAAGAAGAAGATTTGAAAAAGAAAAAGATGATGCATTTGATTATGGTGGATTTTCTTTTGCAAAAGAAGCTTTAAATCTAATTGATAATCTTGAGAGGTCAAAACTGATTTTAGAAAGCGATGAAGTATTAAAAGATACTGAAGCATTAAAAAAAACTTTAGAACATTTTGAAATTATAAATAAAGATATGGTTTCAATTTTTTCAAAAAATGGAATTATACCTGTGGTTTCTATTGGTAAAAAATTAGATCCAAATCAACACCAAGCTATGATGGAAATTGAAGATGATCAAAAAGAACCAGGTACAATAGTTCAAGAAATTCAAAAAGGTTTTATGATGAAAGATAGACTTTTGAGACCAGCGTTAGTTGGGGTTTCCAAAAAAACTAAAGTTCAAGATGATCAAAAAAGTGAGGTAAATGAGGAGAATTCAGACAATTAATAATAATTACAAGAACTTGTAGATTAAAAATTAACACTTATATGAAAGGTAGCAAATAAATTATGAGCAAAATTATAGGAATAGATTTAGGAACAACAAACTCATGTGTATCTATCATGGAAGGTAGTCAGCCTAAAGTTTTAGAAAATGCTGAGGGTGCAAGAACAACTCCTTCTGTTGTGGCTTTTACTGAAGATGGAGAAAAACTTGTAGGTCAACCTGCAAAAAGGCAGGCTGTTACTAATCCTGAAAATACTATTTTTGCTGTAAAAAGATTAATTGGAAGAAGCTTCGAAGACCCTACTGTAAAAAAAGATATTGCAGCTGCCCCTTTTAAAATTGTAAATTCAGAAAAAGGTGATGCTTGGATTGAAGCTAAAGGAGAAAAATATTCACCCTCTCAAATTTCTGCTTTTATTCTTCAAAAAATGAAAGAAACAGCTGAAAAATACTTAGGTCAAGAAGTAACAAAAGCTGTAATTACTGTTCCTGCATATTTTAATGATGCTCAAAGACAAGCAACAAAAGATGCTGGTAAAATTGCTGG
>ERZ1048068.1691-NODE-1691-length-16671-cov-3.460520_pt1 | contig 16671 bp, 14 predicted proteins | sample MGYA00383098_ERZ1048068 | MGnify/ENA primary metagenome ERZ1048068 (study PRJEB29581, sample SAMEA5548368) | metagenome | biome: marine; feature: coastal; material: water | depth 1 m | study: Short-term variability in the microbial, nano- and picoplankton... | reverse complement strand
TGCCTGAAGATTACTTATCCAATGTCTCATCCTGCCTTAATGATATTGCTAGTTCAGGCAGTGATGTAGCCCAATATGCTAAAATTGCTCTTGAAACAGGAAAAGTTAAATTAAGTAAGCGTATTTTTGATAATAAAAAAATCTCAGACCACTTTGCGATTATTCCAACAGGTCGAATGGTTAAATTATCCGATGTTGAGCAAAAATTATATGACATGATTCTTAAACGCTTTATTGCTGTATTTTTTGAACATGCTCAGTTTGAGGAAACGACTAGAATTACTGTAATTGATCAAGATATTGCGAAAGATCATTTCTTAACAAAAGGGAAAATCCTTATTGAGCCAGGATGGCTAAAGGTTTACGGCCGCAATAAAGGAGTTGCTGAAAATAAAGGAGAGTTATCCCCTATCAATAATGATGAATTAGCTAAGGTTGAAGATATTGAATTATTAAATAAAGAAACTCAGCCACCTGCAAGATTTACAGAATCAACTTTATTATCTGCAATGGAGGGTGCAGGTAAAAGTCTAGAAGATGAAGAAATGCGAGCAGCCATGTCTGATCGTGGACTTGGCACAGCAGCAACTCGAGCGGCAATAATTGAAGGTCTCTTACGTCAAAAATATATTAATAGAGATGGTCGTGAATTAAATGTCACAGGAAAAGGGCTACGTCTGATTGAATTATGCAATGAAATGAGTCTTGATGCTCTGACCTCTCCCTCAATGACGGGTGATTGGGAGGCTAAGCTAAATCGTATCGAAAAAGGTGATTACAACCGTGTCGCTTTCATGAATGAAATTGTTAATTTCACTGAAGATGTCGTCATTAAAGTTAAAGCACATCTGGACAAAATGTTAAACATGGTCTTCCCTGATCTTGAAGTAGCATGTCCTAATTGTGCGGTTTCTCGTCTTAAACAGACAGATAAAACATACGAGTGTCGAGAGCTAGAATGTAATTTCTCGATTTCGAAATACATCGCAGGTCGACAACTTTTAGAAAATGAAGCGATTCAATTATTAACCGAAAAATCTCTACCAGAAATGGAAGGATTTATCTCTCGTTTTAATAAGCCTTTCTCAGCTGGTTTGAAGTTAGTTCAACAGGAATCTAAAACAAAGAAGATAAAGTGGAAAACTGAATTTGTTTTTGATGATGAACAAGATTCCAATGAGGTTTTAGACCTTAGCAAAGTAGTCTGCGAATTGACTTTTGTGAATGGTCAGAACTATAAAGTATATGAAACTGAAAAGAGCTTTGTTGTTCCAGACTTAAAAAATGATGCTTCTCCAGACGGATTCAAGTTGGGTAAGACAATTTTACAGCAGACGCTTAATTTAGATTCAGTTAAAGCATTATTTTCAACAGGGAAAACGCCTTTAATTGAAGGGTTTATCTCAAAAAGAACGAAAAGACCTTTTAAGGCTTATTTGACTTTTGATGAAAAAACAGGGAAAATAGGATTTGAGTTTCCAGCAAATGGAAAATTTAAATCTAAGAAAAAATAATTCCTAAATGTTTAGTCAAAAAATTGAGCTCTTTAATTCCATAGAATATAATAAAAGAGTCCTTTTTATAATATGGATTTTAGTCTTAAGCAAATGCTTGATCCTTGAATATTATATTAAGGATTTAACGCTCCCCATCAATAGCCCTTTCTTTATCTGGAGTTTGTCTTTATTGCTTACTAGCTTAGCTAGTTATTTATTCTCTAAGCAAAGCCAAACTTTGCAGATCTTCCAAGATGGAAAATTGAAGATCAGAGTATTAGTTAACATATGTATTTTTTTGCTTTTGGTGATTCTTAATAGTACCAATCTTCTTTTTAGCTATTTCAATTGGTCTAATCTAATGGCACTAAATTTTGCCCTACTCGGAATCTATTTCCTGCTTAATGGATGGCTTAAAGTGGATAAATGGAAATTTATTAGCGGTAGCTATTTATTACTCTCTAGCATCTTTATTTCACAATGTGATTTTTTAGGCGTTTACCTATATTCCAGTTTTGTATTAATTATTCTAGCTATACACTTAATTGTTGATTTAATTTACTACAGGCATACTTCAATTAATACCGAGTAATTTTATAAATAACGTAAGATAGATGATTTCTAATCAGATTATACAAGAAGCATTAATTCGACTTAAGCGTTCGGGCAAAAATCGTATATTTCTTTCTGAGCAATCTCAATCGCAGTTAAAAAATGTTTGCATTGCTGACCGGGCAAATTCTACAGCAAAAATTTCAAATGTAATAAAAGAGCAAAGCTCAGACTCAATTGATCAATTGAATGCTTTAAGGCTATCTAAAGATTCTAAATCTGAAAATATAATAACCCTAAAAGAAGCTTTAGCTAATTTTTTTCCAAACGAAAAATTATTATTTGGTAAAGGATCTTTAGATCCAAAAATTCTATTTCTTAGTGAATATCCTAATGCCGAGGAGCTTCAGAAAAATTCACTTTGTGTAGGTAAGGCGAATGAGTTGATGGGGAAAATCATTAAAGCCATGGGTGTTAATCAGGAAGATGTTTATTTTACCTCAGTTGTTAAATCAAAAACATTATCAACTACCCTTCTTCAAAAAGGAATCAATTGTCCAGAATCTAAAGGGATAAAGGTGTTTGTTGAATATTTTAAAAAAGAACTCAGTTTGGTGAATCCTTCAATTATTATATCGCTTGGAGAGTTAGCACATTCTTTTCTTATAGAACAGAATTTAGAAAAAAATGAATTTAATCCCATACGAGGGAAAGTATTAAAATTTGAAGAATATCCCATTATTTCAACGTATAATCCTTCCTACCTATTATTAAAAGATTCATTAGAATCAAAACGGTCATTTTGGGAGGATTTATTATTGGCAATGGATGAATTGAAATTAGAAATTTCTGATAAACAAAAGAACTACTTTAAGAAACATTAAGTTTTCCTGATTCTTAAAACCTATGTATTCACTAGTGATAGATTGTAGCCATAAAGATAATTTTTTTGGCCTATTTAATGATAAGAACAATTGGCTTTTTGAACATAAATTTAGTGGTCAACCTTTTGAGAATTTAATTGAGAACCTAAAGGAAGTATTGGCAGAATATTCTATCGATAAGAGTGAAATTAGTCATTTTTATACATCTCATTCTCCTGGTTCAACATTAGGCATACGGGTCAGCCAAATGATGATCGAAGGGTTTTTGAAGACTTGTTGTCGTTCAGCAAAAGTCACTTATTACAGTGGTTTACATATATCTGCCCTTCTATTGTTTGAAGAACTGAAGGCACTAAACACTGTAAACTATTTGATTACCGAAAATGGCCGTCATTCATGGAATGTTATAAAGATTGATTCTGACCTTCAGTCGAAGCCAGTGATACATCAATATGCTCCTGATGCCTTGGTCGATTTAGAAGGAGATTTTTTCTATATTCCGCAAATGAAAACTTGGGGACCTCCGACAGTAGAAACAAAGCAATTGGAATATTCTCCAGATCGTTTTTTAGGATGTATTAGGCAATTAAATAGCCTTGAAATCGATACATCATTTTTATCTCTTAGCAAAAATAGTTACGTTAAATGGAATCAATATTGAACTACCAAAATAGCATTACATTATGATCCCGTTGCGAGCTTGGACAGAAATTGATCTTTCAGCCTATGAGCGGAATTTAAAAAACATTAAAAATGCCCTACCGAAGCATTTGGAATTTGTCTCCGTTGTTAAAGCAGATGCTTATGGGCATGGCTTGCCCCAAATCGTTGAGAGAAGTTTACAATCTGGAATCAAAGCTTTTGCCGTAGCAAACATCCATGAAGCTTTTGAGATAAGGAATATGGGTGTAGGTTGGACTATATTGCTTTTAGGGGCTCTTTTGCCTGGCGAAGAACACTTTATTCCTAATTCAGGTTTTATTCCAACCATAAGCAGTTTGGATGAATTAAATAGATTAAATAAAGCCTGTGAATTAAATGGTAACTCTACTGATATTCATCTTAAAGTAGATACGGGAATGGGTCGGCTGGGAATTTGGTTTGAGAGTATTGGTGAATTCTTAAATTTGATTAAAGATATGAAGTGTATTAATTTAATCGGAATTTATACGCATTTTTCAGACCCTGTTAATGATCCAGAATTCACCCTTTTACAAAGACAACGAATGGAGAATATTCTCGAATCGTATGCATTATCTAAAAGCCTTAAAATACATGCAGATAATTCAGCCTCTTTTTCTGATCTTGATAAATACCCTTTCTTTAATGCGGTTAGAATCGGTTTACTGCAGTATGGGGTGCTTCCTTATGGAAAATGTAAATCGGATAAATTAAAACTATCTCCTACTTTAAGCTTTTACACAAAAATTGGTCTAGTTAAAGAATTGCCTAAGGGAACTTCCATTAGTTATGGGCGTAAGCACTTTTTAGATAAGGATTCAAAAATCGCTATTTTAACCGCAGGTTATGGTGACGGAATACCTATCGCTTATGGCGAAAAAGGATCTGTCATTATTCGCGACCAATTATGCCCTATTATTGGACAGATTACTATGGATCAAATAATTGTAGATGTAACTATGCTTCCAGAAGTTGAAGCGGGAGAAAAAGTCATCTTAATAGGCTCTTCTGAAAACTGTAAAATAGGCCTAGAAGAATTCAGTGCACAATCGAGGACTATCCCATGGGAAACTCTTTGTTCAATCACTAAGCGTGTAAATCGTGTATATATTAACCCTAGAGGATAAATTATAAACGTATTTTAACCTTCAGTCTTTTCCACTGTTGTTTCACTTATGTTTTCCTGTTTTTCAGTACTCTTATTTTCTGCACTTTCAGGAGTTTCACAGCTTTTTACTTCACCTTCGTATTTACTGACAGCTTCTTCATTACTTTCAAGAGGTTGGTTTTGATTAGATTCAACTTTAACTTCAGGCTCTTTTGTTTCTTTTGCATCGGTTGGTTTCTCATCAGAAACTTTTTTAGCCGCGCTTTTTATCGAATTGCTCACATCTGCTTTTGGATGAACAAAAAGTTTTCCATCACTATATTCGGTGACATAACCTTCTGTAATTAACCAACGAATATTGCGAATGACCTCGGTGACTTTAACCGCTTCTTCTTTTTTAGGGTTATTTGTGTCCTTAGCCTCTAAGTCATTAGAGGTGGAATCATCTTCGGCCCCATCAATATTTTGTTTTTCAATACTCTTATTTTCAGATTTGGCACTTCCCGTATCTGGTTTAGGTATCGAAAGAAATTTATAGGGTAAATCTTGAATGCTGATAGCTTGGTGTTTTTCAACGAAAGCAATCAATTCGTTTATTGAATCAGTGAATACTGTAGTAACATCGCGAAATTTTCGTTTTACACAACAGACATAAGATATGCCTTTTGAGCCTTTCTTGTAGATGGTAAATTTATGACGTCTTAGCCTACCTCTTATATTATTTGCTGTATCGAGTGGAAAGCGTCTTTGCGCTTCTATTGAATGTAAAATGGAAAGCTTTAAGTCACTCTTGGGTAAGCTTTCTAATTTAGCTCCAGAGAATCTATAGTTGGTGGACGATCTTACAATTGTATCTTTACAGCTTGTGACTAAATGGAGCCTTGCCGCTTCAAGTGTTTTAAATTCTTTGACCTCTTCGTTATCAGAATTCTCTTTTTTAATTCGATAGTGCTTTTGTTGCTTTGTAGATTCAAGCCACTCATTTATAACACTTTCTTCAGATAAGCTTTCTAATTTGTTTTGATAATCCTCGAGTGAGAGGTTTTTTATGTTTGTAGAGTGATGAGTTTTTAGAAGATCAGGAAAACGATGATAATTTGGTGGGCCAATTAATTTTTTAGTGAATGGGCAGCGATAAATTAAATTGAAACTTCCTTTAGGAGGTTCTACTTCAACAATTTCTACATCAAAAAATTCTTCTAAATAATGTTCGCAGTAGTGACTTATCGCTTCTTCTTCTGTGTCAAAAGGTAAACTGTCCTTAGGGGTAAAATATATAGGTTGTTCTGTATTATCAGAATTTTTCTTTATACGGTTGATTAAGCAAATAAAGCGATCTGATTTCTCTAAGATTAAGCGAGTAATCTCAAAAAGTTGATAAGTTCTGAAATTGCCTTTCAGTTGTTTAACAAGTGCTTCGAAAGTTTCATCTTGAGGATAGATTTTAATATCAAAGGTTGGAACAAAATCTGCTCTTGGGTGGTCGGCAAATTCTCTGTTTTTGGAAAATGAAGAGCCGGATGCATTATTTCTAAATTTAGTTTGTCCCCTTCGGTCATTCTTTACTGTTTTAGTACCTCGGTTATTCCCAAACTTATTTTTTCCAGAGAATTCCTTACGGCTTCGTTTTTCAGTATTTTTTCCGTCAGCCCATGTCGGGCCAAAACTTAAATTTGCTAATAAGTTTAAATCAACGGTATTAGATGTACTTGGAGTATCGGATGTGCTTTCTTTGTCAGGCATAGATAAGTGTTATATAATTATGTATGTGATTTATTTAATAAAGAAAAAAAAGGATAAAACTTTAAAAAAAGATTTGTTTTTCTTGTTGCACAATTTCATTTTTAAAGAATATATCATCAGCTTGATCGGTCGAGTGGTGGAATTGGCAGACACGCATGATTAAGGGTCATGTGCCGCAAGGCGTGAGGGTTCAAGTCCCTCCTCGACCACCATTTAAATAATTACTTTTGCCATAATAGTCTTACGGAGAGTATTAAATAGATAAAATAAGGTAGAAAAGCGGTCAATAATGCCGGGAATCCATAATTTAAGCCTAAGGCAAAAATTATTGTCTTAGTGATAAAGAAGCTTATTAGTAAGATAAATGCGCAGAATGCTCCGTTTATAGGATTATTTCGCATTCCCCTAGTTAGAAACGGTATGCTTATCCCGACCAAAATTATGGACAGCAAGGGTGTAGCAAAAAATGAATAATACCTTATTTCATATTTTAAGCGTTGTTGAGAGGTACTTGGTAAAAGAAACAATATATGTTTTACTTTAGTAAATGATAATTGGGATATTTCTTTATCTAGTAGCAAGAAATCTCTGGGGTTTTCTTCTAAGTCGATAAATTGTTTTGTTTTAAAGGAGATTGATTGAAGCGGATCACCATTGTTTTCATCAAAACGAACCTCTGTTCCATTGAAAAATGTCCAAGTTTCTAGATCATTATCATAAGTGCATTTTTGAGCAATAATTCGCCCTATTTCAATACCTGCATCATTCATTTGATGTAGAATTGTATAAGCTCCTTTTAATTGGACTGCGTTAAATGCTTCGATAAACCATAGTCTGTTTTTTGCCTCATTTTGATATGTGAGTATCTCACTAGAATAGATGCTATTCTGGGAATCTGTATGAGAACCAAGTATCTCCAGGTAGGTATTTCTTTTATCGGTTATACTAGGAATAAATAGAGCTGCTGTGAAATAGCTTAAGATAGCAATCACAGTTCCAACTATGTAAAATGGTGTACTTATACGGAACAAACTCAGTCCGCAGGATTTAAGTATGGTAATTTGATTTGATTTTTGTAGAGCTATAAATGTAAAAATAATCGAAACAAATAAAGTTATCGGAATAAGCACAAACAAATCTGCAAATATTGATACTATTATAAAATCAAATATCTTTGTTATACCAAATCCCGCCCTTATTAAATCTACGAAATGGTTGTATGCTTCTTTGGCCACTAATAATGCTAGAAAAAACCCTGTTATGATTAGAAAGTGTTTTAGCCAAGTGCTGAATAAATATCGATCGAGTATGAGCATTAATTATAGTATTGTTAATTGTTAGATTTTTTTTTCTATAGGCGAGTATATTTAATTTAAATCTTTAATCTATGTCTAAAATACAAAAAGAAAAATGGAATTCCAAACTCGGAGTTATTTTAGCGGTATCTGGAAGTGCGGTTGGATTAGGGAATTTCCTTCGCTTTCCTGGCCTTGTCGCCGAATACGGTGGCGGTGCTTTCATGATCGCTTATGTAATTTCCTTCCTTTTGATTGGTTTGCCTATTTGTTGGGCGGAATGGGCAATGGGACGACAAGGTGGCTTAAATGGTTTTAATTCTTCTCCAAGTATTTTTTCTTCTATCACTAATCGTAAGCATTTCAAATACCTTGGAGTGATAGCCCTGATGATTCCTATTGGTATTTATTTCTATTATTTAATTATTGAATCATGGTGTCTGGCTTATGCTACAAATTATTTATTAGGAAATTTGCATTTTAATAATACTGGCGAAGCTGTATCTTTCTTTCATAATTTAGTTGGTGTCTCTGAAAATGGATCTGCAATCAATTTTGATTTAGAGCATTTAGCGATTTATGTAATTACAGCTCTAGCGATAAACTTTTATTTCCTTTCAAAAGGGATTTCGAAAGGCATTGAACGATTTTGTCTTATAGCGATGCCTCTTTTGTTGTTCATAGCGTTAATTATTTTAGTGCGAGTTATTACTTTAGGGACTCCTGACCCTGCGTATCCGAATAATAATATTAGCTCAGGTCTTGGTTATATGTGGAATCCATCTAAGACTGTTGTTGAAGTTAGGGATAATTTAGAGACTCCTTGGAAATTTTTTGATCAATTGCTGTTGAATACAGATACTCAAACAGTAGCAAAATATGAGTCAGAGGCATCTATTAGCGATTTGATGCAAATTCGTCACATATCGTTATGGGAGTTATTGTGTGATCCTAAATTATGGCTAGCTGCCGCATCACAGATTTTCTTTTCTCTATCTGTTGGGTTTGGTGTGATTATCACTTATGCTTCTTATTTAAAGCCAAAGGATGACATCGTACTCAGTGGTTTAGCTGCCTCCAGTACCAATGAATTTTTCGAAGTAGCTATGGGTGGAATGATATCAATTCCAGCCGCAGTAGCATTTTTTGGCATAACGGGACTAGCAGGAATTGGTCTTGGTACTTTTGATATTGGATTCAAAGTATTGCCTATGGTCTTTACCCATATGCCATCAGGGGAAGTTTTTGGATTCTTGTTTTTCTTTTTGTTATTCTTAGCTGCTATAACCAGTTCTCTTTCCATGCTTCAACCAGCAATGGCCTTTTTTGAAGATCATTTTGAGTTGAACCGAAACAAAGCCACAATGGCAGTTTTTCTATTAACTACTTTAGGTGTATTATTTGTAATGTATAATAGTGCTGACTTAAAAGCATTAGACACCTTGGATTATTGGATATCGAATCTGCTGATGGTATTTTTGGCTACAGCTCAAGTGATCATTTTTGCTTGGATAATTGGCATTGATAAGGGCCTAAAATCCGCTCATCAAGGATCAAAAATTCAAATACCGAAAATCTATGCATTTGTAATTAAATATATTACTCCTTGTTTATTGATTTTAATCCTAGGTAATTGGATGTGGGATATTTTTAGTACTCTTTATAAAAATGGCGCTAACAATAGCGGAAATTCCTACATCAACGACTTATTCATAAACCCTGATCCAGTGGCTTTACAATCTGTGGGTATTTTATTATTACTAGGAGTATTTATTGCTTCGACTGTGAAAGCTAAAGGATAGATTCCTAGCCTATTTTAAAAATATTATGACTATATCCGGATTATTAATGCTCTTTTTTTCTGTAAGCTTGGTCACCATTTTAGTCATTTGGTGTTATTACAAGGTTTTTCAAAAGAGTGACAATGAAGACCAAGATTAGGCACTACAATAAGAGTTAATCTAATTAGCTTATAGTTTTTCTAGAAAAGCATTTAGTTTTTGCTCAATTGGTTCCGCTTGATCAAGAGTCAACAGCTCTTTAACCAGTTCTCTTAATTCGCGTAAGTTCATTAAGCGAATATAGTGCTTCACTTCAGGCAGTCTACTTACTGATACACTTAAAGATTTTGCGCCCAATCCAATTAACAATGCTGTATAAATGGGCTCCCCAGCCATTTCTCCGCAGACACTTACATGCTTGTTACTATCGTCAGATTTCTCAAAAATGGTTTTAAGTGACCTGAGTACTGCTGGATGAGTGGGTTGATATAAATGGGAAACACGGTCGTCCATGCGATCTACCGCCATTAGATATTGTATAAGATCGTTTGTGCCTACGCTAAAGAAATCAACTTTTTTTGCGAGAAGATCTATAATGGATACGGCACTAGGTAATTCAATCATCGCCCCCACTTCTATATTGGAATTAAAGGCAATCCCCTCTGCTAGTAATGCATCCTTCACTTCATTGAAGATGTGGTTAGCTTTGTCGAGTTCTTCTACTCCGCTGATCATTGGATACATGATCTTAACGTCTCCAAAAACACTGGCTCTTAAAATGGCCCGTAATTGAGTCTTGAAGATCGTTAAATTTTCTAAGCAAAAACGAATTGCTCTAAGACCAAGGAATGAATCGTCGTGTACGCCATTTATTAATTTGTCCCCTCCGATATCCAAGGTTCGTATAATGACTGGCTTGCCGTTTGTATTTTGAACAACGGAGGCGTACTCTTTAAATTGTTCATCTTCAGATGGAACTCCGTTCTTCTTTAAAAAAATACTTTCTGTTCGGAACAACCCAATACCATCAAAATTATTTTGGACTGATTCAGAAATATCATCAGATGCTTCAATATTAGCCATTAATTCAATGCTATGCCCATCAAGAGTTTCTGTTTTTTCGACTAATTCTTCTTCAAAGGTACGTTCAATTTGTAGTTGTTTACTGGCTATTTTATTGTATTCAACAATCGTATTAGCTGTTGGATTGATAAATACCAAGCCTTGGTATCCATCAATTAGAATATAGTCATTATGTTTGATTTTTTCCGTAGCATTATGGAGACCAACAACTGCAGGTATCTTAAAGGATCTAGACATGATCACAAAATGGGATGTCGCACCACCGGAATTCGTGATAAATCCTTGTAAATTACTTTTATCAAATCCAACTGCCTGGGATGGTGTGATATCTTCGGAAACAATGATTCTGGTTTGATGCTTACTATCATTCCCTGTCTTTGTTTCTCCAAGTAAATTATTGAGAACTCTTCGTGAAACATCTTTTATATCAGATACTCGTTCTCTCAAGTATTCGTCCTCTATCGTCTTAAAGAAATTAATATAACGTTCGACAACTTCATTGAAGCTATATTCTACATTTTTTTTATTTTGCTCTAAATGCTGTAAGATTTCTGTGATTAAGGCATTATCTTCCAAGACCATTAAGTGTGCATCAAAGATTAATGCTTCATCTTCTCCTAGAGATTTTGAAACCTGATCTCTAATCTGAAATATCTCTTCTCGGGTTGTAATTAATGCTTTTTCAAATCGTTCTTTTTCCTTTTCTATAACTTCTGCATCAATATCATAAACCGGTATATCTATATGGCTTTGAGCAAATAGCATAGCATTACCGTGGCAAATCCCGGGAGATGCAGGAATACCTTTCAATATGATTTCTTTTGAATTACTATCCATGAAATAGAAAAAACTACAGGACTTTTGTTTCTTCTAGAAATGCATCATTACCAAATGCATTTTGTACACAGTCCTTTATTAGAATTCTTTGAGTATTTGTATTTTCTTCACTTAGTAAAGAAAAACAACCACTTCCACTTCCGCTTATCATTGAAGGGATTCCATGGTCATTAAGAGTTTTTAATAATGATTTTAAGGCTATATATTTGTGTTCTAGGGGTTGGGTAAAACTGTTGTGAATTAATTTTTTATGATCTCCTGTATTTTTGAATTCCTCAATCTTTTGTTCGGTATGTGCTGTGTCATTAAAAGATTCTTTATTTAATTCACAATAAGCAGCCATAGTAGAAATGTTAAAGGAAGGTTTAAAAATAAGAATTTTTTGACCTGTTAGCTTATTGCTTATACTTGGCTCTAAGGGATGAATGATTTCTCCTATACCTGTCATCATTGATGGTACTGGATTTTTGAAAAAACTACAATCAGCTCCTAATTGAGATAATAAAAAGTTTAGATTTTCGGAAGATAGACTTTTCCCAATCAAACCAAGGACTCCTTTAATCGCTGTAGTGGCATTGCTACTACCTCCTCCAAAACCTGCTTGAGAAGGAATTCTTTTATTTAAGCTAAATTTAAAATGTTCTTTTATTTTGATCTCTTTTCTCAATAAGGCCATACCTTTTAGAATTAAGTTATGTTCATCGCAGGGAATATTTGGATCGTTACACTCAAGTAAGTCTTTTGAACTCCCAGTTTTCTCAATATCAATATAATCTCCAAAATCTAGCCCTACGATTAATGAGCTCAAATCATGGTAGCCATCCATTCGTTTTTCATGAATATCTAGCAGAAGATTTATTTTTGCTGGAGAGAAGAATGTTGTCATTAATTTAAAGAATTAGTAAGAAAAGTATTATATTTGTAAAATAAATCTTTAGATGAATTGAACTATAGCATAACTTTCTAAATTAACTTTAAATGATGAATCACCAGAAGCAAACAGAATTGATATTAGCCCTTGATTGTGAGGACCGTAAGACCGCATTAGAATTAATGGAGCCTTTACAAGGCCATTTAAAGTGGGTGAAGATCGGATTACAAATGTTTACCGCTTATGGGCTTCCTTTAGTTCAGGAAATCAAATCTATGGGTTATAATGTATTTCTTGATCTAAAATTGCACGACATTCCTAACACTGTAGCCAAGACTATATTAAGTCTATCTTCTGCTTCGATAGACTTATTGACGATTCATGCTATCGGAGGTTCTGAAATGTGTGCTTATGCAGTTAAAGCAAGGGATGAATCTAATCCCAATTTGAAGCTTTTGGCAGTCACTGTTTTGACATCCATGAATCAAGAACAAATGGAGGTTCTTAATATTACCAAGCCAATACAAGATCAGGTCTTGGATTTAGCAAAAATGAGTATTGATGCAAAAGTTGATGGTATAGTCTCATCGACTCATGAATTGGAATTACTTAGAGAAAATCTTGGGATTGGCCCATTAATTGTAACTCCAGGAATACGTCCTAAGGGTGCTGATTTAGATGAGCAAAAAAGAGTTATGACACCTTCTGATGCAAAACAACTTGGGGCTAATTTTATTGTAGTCGGTCGTCCAATTTACAAAAGCAAAGACCCTTTAGCATCGGTCATTTCAATTCTTGATGACATTCGCTAAGAGTATTTTACGAAAACAATGAATTGTGCGATATTATTAGCGGCAGGCTCTGGAGCTCGAATGGGTACTAGCGTGGAGGATAAAATTCTTTTTCCTATCATGGAGATCCCCGTGATTTGTTATTCGATTAAAGCTTTTACTGATACGAAACAGTTTGATCGCTGTTTGATTGTCTATCGAGACCAAGCCCAAAAGGAGCAGATCCTAGAAATATTGCCGGCTTCTTTCATCGAAGAATATCAGCCTAGGCTTATTAAAGGTGGCGATTCTCGTCAAAGATCAGTCTTTAATGCATTGCAAGAGCTAGAGTCGTTTGAAGAGCCTGTACAATATGTTGCGATACACGATGCTGCTCGGCCTTTAATTAACTCCGATTTCATTTTGAAACTCTTAACCGAGGCCAAGAAATACCAAAATGCGATACCCGCAACTTTGCTTACCGATACTATTAAACAAATTGATGAGAGTACTGCTTCTGATTCACCGCTAGTTAAAGATCTTGATCGCTCAAAATTACGCTCCGTACAAACCCCTCAAATATTTGATTTCGCTCTGATCAATGAGTGCTATCGTAAGGTTTTTGAATCAAAGCAAAGTATTACAGACGATTCGTCCTCCCTAGTCTTTTCAGAGATTAAAATAAACTTGGTGCTTAATGATCAGCCTAATCCTAAAATAACCACTAAAAATGATTTAGGGTACATTCTTTATTTGCTTAATCAAAATCCATCATAATAATTTATTCTATTATGAAGAGTTACTTGGAATTACTAGATCATGTTTTAACCAATGGTACTGACCGCTCTGATCGAACTGGCACAGGAACATTATCCGTGTTTGGTGCACAATTAAGGTTTTCTTTAAACCCAACCTTCCCTCTTTTAACAACTAAGAAGCTCCACCTAAGGTCGATTATCTACGAATTGCTTTGGTTTTTAAAAGGCGATACTAATGTAAAATATTTAAACGATAATAAAGTTTCAATATGGGATGAATGGGCCGATAAAAATGGAGACTTAGGTCGGGTTTATGGTGCACAATGGACCGATTGGACGAATTCGAAAGGTGACTCTATTAATCAAATTGCTTCAGTTGTAGAAAGCTTGAAAAATAATCCTAACAGTCGCCGGCATATTGTCTGCGCGTGGAATCCAGGTGAAATTAACCAGATGGCTCTACCGCCTTGTCATGCACTTTTTCAATTTTATGTAGCGAATGGTAAATTGAGTTGTCAGCTTTATCAACGAAGTGCCGACCTTTTTCTCGGTGTTCCTTTTAACATCGCTTCGTACGCACTTTTAACTCAGATGATTGCCCAAGTGTGTAATTTAGAAGCGCATGAATTTGTTCATACTTTCGGCGATTTGCATTTATATAAGAATCACCTAAATCAAGCAAAAGAACAATTAAGTCGTACTCCTAAAGCTCAGCCAATTATGCGAATTAATCCAGAAGTTAAGGATTTAAACGCATTCGTATATGAAGATTTTAGTTTAGAAAACTATGATCCTCATCCGATGATAAAGGCACCCATTTCAGTCTGATTTATTTAAGGAGTATTTTATGGAACGATTAGCAGGCGTTATACTTCACCCTAGTTCATTTCCCAATGATCACGGTATCGGAAACTTTGGCACAAGTGCCTATCGCTTTATTGATGTAATTGCTGAGTCAGGTTTTAAACTTTGGCAAATGTGTCCGTTGGGCCCTACAAGTTATGGGGATTCTCCCTATCAATGTTTTTCTGCTTTTGCTGGTAATCCATACTTTATCAATTGGGATGATTTAAAAGAATATGGATGGATAGAAAGCAAAGATCTAGCTCACTTGAAATCTCTTTCTAAAGATAAAGTAGATTATGGGGCTCTCTTTTCTGCATTTTGGCCAGTTGTTAATAAAGCATTTATAGGGTTTAAAAAAGAACTATCTCTGTCTGAAGAATTACGAAATGAGCTATTTGATTTTTATAAAAATCATGATTTCTGGCTTTATGACTACTGTAATTTCCGGGCTCTAAAAGAACATTTTGGTAATCGTTCACATTTAGAATGGAAAAACGAAAATGAGTCTAAAAATGCAACTCAGAAGAGAAATAAAGGCACCTTTATTTCTCCAGAAGCAGAAAAGCATGCATTCACTCAATTTATTTTCTTCAAACAATTTCGTAAGCTAAAGCAATATGCCAATAATAAAGGAATTCAATTAATTGGTGATTTGCCGATATTTGTTGCTTTGGATAGTGCAGATGTTTGGGCAAACCCTGCTTTGTTTGATTTATCCCCAGAAGGTTTCCCGAATAAAGTTGCTGGCGTGCCTCCAGATTATTTTTCAGAAGATGGCCAACTTTGGGGAAATCCTTTATTTAATTGGACTGCTCATAAAAAAGAAAAATTCAAATGGTGGACACAGAGGATTAAGCATAATTTAGATCTCTATGATTGCGTGCGAATCGATCATTTCCGTGGATTTGAGTCTTGTTGGGCAGTACCTGTAGGCGAAACAACAGCGATTCACGGACAATGGGAAAAAGCACCAGGTAAAGGGCTTTTTAATGCAATAAAAGGTCAAGTAGAGCGTATGCCTATAATTGCTGAAGACCTTGGATTGATAACGCCTGAAGTTGAAGCATTATTAAAGGAAACTGGATTTCCTGGTATGTCTGTTTTACATTTTGCTTTTGGTGGAGATGCCACTAATCCCTATCTGCCCCATAATCTAAAACGAAATCAAGTTGTTTATAGTGGTACTCATGATAATGATACTTCCTTAGGGTGGTTTAAATCTTTGGATTCCGATTCACAAGAGCACCTTAAAAAATATTTGGGTATTTCAGGCGAAAATATTGGTTGGGATTTATTTAGAGCCTCTGTTGAGTCAGTTGCCAACTACGCTATTGTTCCTATGCAGGATCTCTTCAGCCTTGAATCGGAAGCCCGTTTTAATAATCCAGGCACCCAAAGCGGTAATTGGGATTGGCGTTATTGTTCTAAAAACTTAGAAGAGTTCTATCATGAAAGCCATGGATACATTAAAGATACTTTAAAATGTTACGGACGTTGATCTCATTTATATCAAATGGGTCAGATAAATAGCCGTCCAAGTGAAAGTTCGAAATAGATTTGTTTGAATAAGCCTTTCTATTGAGCCCTGTAGATCATTATTGCTTTCAATTTTTTTGTGTATGGGAACGGAAATAAATACGGTTAAAAACCAAGATGCCATTAATAAAATAAAACGAATAATGGATAAGGTAGAACTATCCGTTATAAGATCTACAGTGATCATGTAGATTTGAAAAAGCATTATAGGGCCCATTATAATGCAGACCTTTGACTGGTAGTTTTTATGCCAGATAAGTATTCTATTTTTAGCGACTTCTTTAAATGATGGATAGATGATAATTTGAACAATCCAAAGAAAGACAAGCATGGCAAAATCTATAGATTCGCTCGTGAATAGTGTCGAAAATTTTGAAGAAATCATAAGAGTATTTGAATTAAAGTATTATGCGCTTAACAAAACAGGAAA
>ERZ1048068.1687-NODE-1687-length-16695-cov-5.716226_pt1 | contig 16695 bp, 13 predicted proteins | sample MGYA00383098_ERZ1048068 | MGnify/ENA primary metagenome ERZ1048068 (study PRJEB29581, sample SAMEA5548368) | metagenome | biome: marine; feature: coastal; material: water | depth 1 m | study: Short-term variability in the microbial, nano- and picoplankton... | reverse complement strand
AAGTATAAGCAGAAGGTCCATTTCGAGTTTCTTGATAACGACGTTCCTCATGGTAACCGCCCAAAGACTGTTGCATTTGGCTGGAACGGAAAAATCACAATACTGGACCCAGATTGTATTCGCCGATTGAGCAGCTATAGGAAAATTAATGTCGATGCGATGCGACCTGAAGACGTGTATCAGGAGGCTTCTGATAAAGATGAGGATTTACTTCAAACTTTTGTTAAAAGAAAATTAAACATTACTTTTCTTGATTCACTCTCTTTGAAAATAAATGCTCAAATTCGCGATGGTGAATGCATTTTTGAAACTGAGGGTTTTCTTAGAGACAACGACCTTGAAACAGTAATCTGCGCTCCAGATACGGATATTTCTCAATCCACCAGAGAAAATAATGAGTTGTTAATGTCGAAATTTGACAGTGAATTTGAGAAGGGCTTCACAATCGGCATGTGGGGCAATGTATGAGGTTCCGCGTGCGTTAGCATGCAAAATAGGTTTAATTCTGCCCATCCAACACGCGTTGAAACGTAGATAAATGTAGCATTAAAGTGTCGACGTCAGTTTTATGGATTATTCATTACTTTCTAAATTTGTGCAGTACTTGAGCTAAAAAATGCCAATGAAATTATTGAGGACCAGTAGTAAAGCAGGTTTTTAGACAACTTGCGTATTATAAAAATAATAAGTTAAATCTATTGAGATGCGTCAAGCTTTTCAACTTTTTACATTATCTTGATTTGTTCAGGTTTTAAGTTTTTGGGGATAGCAGTATTTTCCCCCTATGGGTGGCTGTTTCCATCATCTGATGCGCCTCAGTTGCCTCCTCAAAAGAAAAAATATGGTACGTTTGTGTGGCGAGTTTACTCTGACTAAATAGCGGCCAGATTTTAGCCTTTAGATCAGCAGCTACTTCAGCTTTGAAAGCATCCGAACGGGACCGCAGCGTTGAGCCTGTATAAATCAATCTTTTGAGCATGACTGGCATAAGATTTATTTCAACTTTGGATCCCGCATTAAAAGCCAGTTGTATAATGCGAGCATCGGCGCTTGCCGCCTTAATATTGCGCGCAACATATTCACCACCAATGATATCGAGGATCAGGTTGGCACCACCCTCGGCGCGCAAAATATCGACAAAATCTTCCTCTTTATAGTTGATTGCCCGTTTAGCACCAAGCCCCTCAGCATATTCACAATCGGTAACTGTCGCACAGGTAGCAAAAACCTGATAACCAAGCTGACTGCCAAGTTGTATTGCAGTTGAGCCAATGCCACCTGCCCCACCATGAACAAGGAGATTATGGCTTGAAATAATCTTTTGGTTGAAGAACAAATTGCTCCAAACTGTGAAATAGGTTTCGCATAGGCCAGCAGCATCAATAAGGGATACACCTTCTGGAATTGGAAGGCATTGGGCTGCATCAACCGCAACAAATTCTGCATACCCACCACCATTAGTCAGAGCACAAATTTTGTCACCTACTGCCCAGTCTTTTACCCCAGAGCCACAGGAGACTATCTCTCCCGATACCTCCAAACCCAAAAGATCTGATGCGCCCTTGGGTGGTGGGTAATGCCCTCGTCGTTGCACCAGATCAGGTCCATTAACGCCTGCAGCAATGACCCGAATCAGAACTTCATGAACTCGCATGTCAGGTAGAGGTCGATTACCAATTTCCAACACATCTGCTCTACCGGCCTGTCGCATCTCAATAGTTTTCATATTCTGGCGCAAATACATCCCCCCTAAGCGAATTTTCTGGTGAAAGCGTCTGTCTAAACTTAGATTAAGTTAAGGCTATTTAAGGCGAACACAAATGACAAACATAAAATCCAGAGGGTCGGATGCAGATCTGCGCGATTTACAATTATTCGTTTCGTTGTGGCGTCACCGCAACTTTTCGCATGCCGCCGCTGATTGCAATATTTCCCAACCAGCTTTCTCAAATCGAATTCGCAAGATGGAGGATCGCTTTGCACTTCCTCTCGTGCGCCGTGGCAACACTTTTCTAGGGTTCACGCGAGAAGGTGAAGTCGTCCTGAAATGGGCACGTAAAATTCTTGCTGACGCCGAGGGGCTACGACAAGAGATTAGCGCGCTTAGCAACAACCTTAACGGAAAGCTTACCTTTGGCGTGATCCCAACTGCCATGCCTTTTGCTGCTCACATTTCCTCACAATTACGGCAAAAACATCCGAATCTGTCTATTGAAATTCACTCACTTTCCACTCGGCAGATAGAAATTCGTCTAGATGATTTCTCACTAGATGCGGGGATTATGTATTATGAAGACGCTGACCCCGAGACGACTGTCAAACTATATGAGGAACGCTATGTCCTGATAGCGCCTGATTCTATGGTATTAAAGTTAAAGTCTCAACAGAAGGTAACATGGTCTGAAGCTGCACTGCTTCCGCTGTGTCTATTGACACCTAACATGCGGAACCGTCAGTTTATTGATGCAGTGTTTTCTGCAGCATCTGTCATCCCAACTGTTGTAATGGAGGCAACTGGCTTTACCGCCGTTCTGGCTCAAGTAGCAAGTGGAAATGCAGCAACAATTGCGCCCGTCGGCGTGGCAGAAACCTTTCTTGCACTACCCTCGACTGTTCAATTTAATCTTGTCAAACCAGAAGTTACTCACACAATTGGGATGTCTATCAAAGATCAATCACCAGTCCTGCCGATGATAAAAGCGTTGCGGCAAGCAGTTAAAGCCTCATTATAACTAAATACTATTACGTATTATAAAATTTGTATTGGAAGCTATAGCAGCTTCCTGCAATACCTCCAGCTTAAAGGAGTGCTGCGTATGAATGTTCAAGATACTAAGCTAGGTATTTGGAAATCTGGTAAGGGTCGAGGTCGTCATACGCCGAAGGGTCGTCAACTGGATGATGGTGCTCAGAGTGAGGTTATTGAATTAATTGGGAATCGTCCTCTTCACCGCGATTTGCTAATTGAGTTTTTGCATCTCATTCAGGACGCTTATGGACATCTTTCTGCTGCCCACCTTCGTGCATTAGCGGAAGAGATGCGTATTTCTATGGCGGAAGTTTGGGAGGTAGCGACATTTTATGCGCACTTTGACCCTGTTAAGGAAGGTGAGACACCACCACCTTCCTTGACTATACGTGTTTGTGATTCACTCTCTTGCGAACTTGCGGGCGCTCAACAGTTGAAAGCTGCACTTGAGGAGGGTCTTGACGCATCTAAGGTACGGGTATTGCGTGCCCCTTGTATGGGGCGTTGTGATACTGCGCCTGTTTTGGAGCTTGGCCATTATCATATAGACCATGCCACGCCTGAAAAAGTGCAAGCGGCAATCAAGGCAAATCATACGCATGCAGATATACCAGAATTTGAAGGCTTTGAAGCTTATAAGGCTCTTGGCGGTTATGAGACCCTGAACAGTTTGCGCAAATCAGGAAACTGGGAAGATGTTCAGGATAAGATTTTAAGCTCTGGCCTGCGCGGTTTGGGGGGGGCTGGGTTTCCTTCCGGAAAAAAATGGGGATTTGTTCGTTCGAATGCCGGTTCACGTTATTTAGCTGTTAATGGTGACGAAGGTGAGCCGGGCACATTTAAAGATCGCTATTATCTTGAACGGACCCCGCATTTATTTTTAGAAGGCATGCTGATAGCTGCGTGGGCAGTTGAGGCTGAAACTTGCTATATTTATATGCGTGACGAATATCCGGCTGTGCTTCAAATACTAGCTCAGGAAATCTCGGCTCTTGAGGGTGCAGGTATTATCGAGCGCGGATATATCGATCTTCGCCGTGGTGCAGGTGCATATATCTGTGGTGAAGAAAGTGCTATGATTGAAAGTATAGAGGGCAAGCGGGGCTTGCCACGTCACCGGCCACCATTTGTGGCGCAAGTGGGTATTTTTAACCAACCCACTCTTGTGCACAATATTGAGACTTTGTTGTGGGTCGCGCGGGTGTGTCGTGAAGGACCGGAGGTTCTAAATTCGGTAGAAAAGAACGGGCGTACCGGTTTGCGTAGTTATTCTGTTTCAGGGCGAGTGGTTGCACCAGGTGTTTATTTACTTCCTGCGGGCTCAACCATAACCGACTTAATAGAGGCCGCTGGTGGAATGCTTAAAGGGCATACTTTCAAAGCCTATCAGCCTGGTGGCCCTTCTGCAGGATTATTACCAGCGTCTTTAAATGATGTGCCGATGGATTTTGATACTCTTCAGGCCCACGGTACTTTTATTGGATCGGCGGCTATCGTTATTTTGAGTGATCATGACAAAGCGCGTGATGCTGCATTGAACATGCTACGATTTTTTGAAGATGAGAGCTGTGGACAATGCACGCCGTGTCGTGTGGGTTGTGAGAAAGCTGTTAAATTGATGCAGAGTAATAAGTGGGATCAACCTTTGCTGGAGGAATTGAGCCAGGCAATGGTTGATGCATCGATCTGTGGCCTTGGCCAGGCGGCCCCTAATCCAATACGTCTTACCATCAAACATTTTGCGGATGAGGTTTAGGCCATGAGTGATCAAGTCACCTTCACGTTAGACGGTCAAACTGTCACAGCGCCTGCAGATTTGACAATTTGGGAAGTGGCAAATGGCCGTGGTTTGATTATTCCGCATCTTTGCCACAAACCTGCGCCTGGCTATCGTCCTGATGGGAATTGCCGTGCTTGTATGGTTGAGATTGAAGGGGAGCGAACGCTTGCGGCTTCCTGCATTCGAGAGCCCAGCGAAGGCATGGTGGTCACGACTAACTCGGCACGGGCAGAAGGCGCGCGTAAAATGGTTTTGGAGATGCTTCTGGCAGATCAGCCTAAGCGTGTTAAATCGCATGATAAGTCCAGCCACCTTTGGGATATGGCTAAAATTAATGGCATTGATCAAAGCCGTTTTCCCAAAATGGAGGACGGTCGTATTCCTCTGCTAGATGACAGTCATGTGGCTATGAGTGTTAATCTTGATGCCTGCATCCAATGTGGATTATGTGTACGTGCTTGCCGTGAGGTTCAGGTTAACGATGTAATAGGAATGGCTGGTCGTGGCCATAATTCCTACCCGACTTTTGACTTTGCGGATCCTATGGGTGAGAGTACTTGCGTTGCTTGCGGCGAATGTGTTCAAGCTTGCCCGACTGGTGCGCTGATGCCTGCCACTGTGGTTGATGATAACCAGATCGGAGACAGTCAGGACTTTGATAGTGAGACTGAAAGCGTTTGTCCTTTTTGTGGGGTGGGCTGCAAGGTTTCACTCAAGGTTAAAAATAATAAGGTTAAATACGTTGAGGGTATAAACGGTCCCGCAAATCAGGGGCGTTTATGTGTTAAGGGTCGCTTTGGATTTGACTACATCCATCATGAGCACCGACTTACCAAGCCGTTGATCCGTCGTGAAGATGCGCCTGCAAAGGGTCTTAATGTGGATCCGGGGAATGTGCTTACCCACTTTCGTGAGGCGAGCTGGGAAGAGGCTATGATAGCTGCTGCAGGAGGTTTGGCAAAATTGCGTCAAGCGCACGGTGGTCAATCAGTTGCAGGCTTTGGTTCTGCCAAATGCACTAATGAAGAGGCGTATCTATTCCAAAAACTTATCAGACAGGGTTTTAAACATAACAATGTTGATCACTGTACGCGTCTTTGTCATGCATCTTCTGTTAGTGCCTTAATTGAAAATATTGGCTCAGGTGCAGTTACAGCTACATTTAACGAAATAGAAAATGCTGACGTTGCAATTGTTATTGGGGCTAATCCCGTTGAAAATCACCCTGTAGCTGCCACCTACTTCAAGCAATTTGTTAAGAACGGCGGCAAACTGATTGTTATGGATCCTCGAGGGCAAGGCCTTAAACGGTTTGCCTATCAGATGTTGCAATTTAGGCCTGGTGCAGATGTCTCAATGCTGAATGCGATCATGAACGTGATTGTTGAAGAGGGCTTATACGATAAGCAGTATATTGATGCTTACACTGAGAATTGGGATGCGGAGAAGAAGCATCTTGAGGCCTTTACACCTGAAGCAATGGAACCGATTTGCGGGATTGAACCTGACGTAATTCGTGATGTGGCCCGCACATTCGCGGGTGCTAAGGCCGCAATGATTTTTTGGGGTATGGGGATTAGCCAGCACATTCATGGCACTGATAACTCACGATGCCTGATTAGTCTGGCGCTTATGACAGGTCAAGTGGGCCGACCTGGATCAGGGTTGCATCCACTACGTGGACAAAACAACGTGCAAGGGGCGTCGGACGCGGGCCTCATTCCGATGTTTGTTCCAGATTATCGTTCGGTCACAGATGATGCTGTGCGCGAAAATATCTTCAGCGTCTGGGGCAGAGATGAAGACTGGTCCAATCAAAAAGGGCTTACAGTCACAGAAATTGTAGACCAAGCCTATGCTGGTAATATCAAGGGAATGTATATTCAGGGTGAAAATCCGGCTATGTCAGACCCCGATGTTGAACACGCTCGTGATGCCTTCGCTAATCTTCAACACCTTGTGGTGCAGGATATCTTTTTAACTGAAACAGCTTGCTTTGCGGATGTAATTCTACCTGCCTCTGCGCTTTATGAAAAGGACGGCACGGTTAGTAATACCAACCGGCAAGTACAAAGGGTACGCCCGGCCGTGCCACCTCCAGGTGAGGCACGCATTGACTGGAAGATTACTGTGGAACTGGGTCAGAGGCTTGGATTGGATTGGAGTTATAAAGATGTTTCTGAAGTCTTTGCCGAAATGAAGAAGGTTATGGGATCTCTAGATAACATCACCTGGGAGCGATTAGAGACTGAAACAGTAACTTATCCATCTCTTAGTTCTAAAGATCCAGGTCAAGCAGTTGTATTTGGAGATGGGTTTCCTCGACCAGATGGACGCGCTCGTTTTACACCAGCTTCTGTAATACCGCCCGATGAAGCTCCAGACGTTAATTATCCGATGATTATGACTACAGGTAGGCAACTTGAGCATTGGCACACCGGATCAATGACCCGTCGTGCTCGAGTATTGGACGCTGTTGAGCCCGAGGCAAACTGCTCGCTGCATCCCAAGACCCTGCGTGCACTTGGAGTTGAGCCTGGCGACATGTTGCGCCTTACTACAAGGCGTGGGTCTATTGAGATCATGGCACGTGCGGATCGTGCTGTCTCTGAGGATATGGTTTTTGTTCCATTCGCATATGTCGAGGCCGCAGCAAACTTACTTACAAACCCCGCTGTGGATCCATATGGAAAAATTCCCGAATTCAAGTTCTCGGCTGTAAAGGTCGAGGCAGTAGCGCCACAGGAAGCTGCTGAATAGGTATTGAAATTCGTCATTGATACAAGATGCTGGTTATTTGTGAGACACATGCTGATTTTCCAATTAAAATATCCAAAATCTACTTTAAAAAAATCCCTGCTAGATTTGTCAATTTCTAGTAGGGTACTCCACTGCCGCACTTCTCTAAAAGGCAAAGTACTAAGTTTTCATGCAAAATATCTTGAATTAGTACAGCACATGATATCCATATGGCATCCCAAAAGAGCCATATGGATAATTATCTGAAAACCTGGACGAATGCCTTAGACCTGCTGCGCAATAACCACCCTAATCCGCACGATATATAGACAGCTGAAACGATTGATTGATAGTATATTGATTAAAGTAATGTAGTTTCGTCTCTGTAAGAGTGGTTTAAACAATGTCTACTATTTAAGTCAAAAGTGGTTGTTGGTGCCTATATCAAGCAGTTAAATTATGGACGTTAGATTTGATACGATTGAAAACCAAGGTAGTAATAATCGGTGGTGGGCCAGCTGGCCTTTTACTTTCCCAACTGCTGCACACGCGTGACATTGAAAGTATAATCTTAGAGCAAAAGACAAAAGCGTATGTGCTAGGACGCATACGAGCTGGGATACTCGAACGGGGCTTGGTAAATCTAATTGAGGAGGCAGGCTGCTCCAACCGCATGCATGCTGAAGGGTTCGTCCATAGTGGAACTCTAGTCTCGTATGATAAAGAAATCTTCCGTATAAATTTTTCAAAACATACGAATACCGATGTAATGCTTTATGGACAAAATGAAATAACTCGTGATCTTTATGAAGCCCGTGAAAAGACAGGTGGTAAAATTGAATTCAATGTTGAAAATGTGTCAGTGCAAGACGTAAAGTCAGCGACTCCATTTGTAGAATACACCATTGCAGGTACACGCCACAGAATTAATTGTGATTATGTTGCAGGGTGTGACGGTTTTCATGGTGTCAGCCGCAGAACAATCCCCAGAAAAATCCGGCGCGAATATGAGAAGATTTATCCATTTGGATGGCTCGGTATATTGAGTGAAACTCCACCAGTAAATCATGAGCTAATCTATACTAATTCAACTCATGGGTTTGCTTTATGTTCTATGCGAAATGCGAATCTCAGCCGATTTTACATACAGTGCTCTCTCAATGATCACCCTGATAATTGGACGGATGCGGCGTTCTGGCGAGAGCTTAAGCGACGAATTCCAAAGGTTTATGCTGATCAGTTGATAACCGGACCATCTATTGAAAAATCAATAACGCCGTTACGTTCTTTTGTGACAGAACCTATGCAATGGGGGCGACTCTTCTTATGCGGGGATGCGGCGCATATAGTACCACCGACGGGAGCAAAAGGTCTGAACACTGCTGCTTCTGATGTTTATTATCTATACAATGGCTTGAAGGAATTTTACGAAACAGGGTCTTTAAAACACCTCAATCTCTATTCTGAAAAAGCGCTTCAGCGCGTGTGGAAATCAGAACGTTTCAGTTGGTGGTTTACTTCACTCATGCACCGCGCCCCTAATCAGTCTCATTTTGATCTGAAAATACAAAATGCAGAGCTGGAGTTTTTGCGTTCCAGTAGTGCAGCACAGCAAGTCATGGCTGAAAATTATGTTGGCCTACCATATTAATGCTTATGACTGTTCCCTTTAATTGAAAACAGCAGCGGCAGAAAAATGATAGTGCAATTTAGTTATCTGTTATGTTCTTCATCGATAGCTATGAACTAGCTCAATATTAAACAGGTGACTTGTAAGGGAATAAATAGATGGACGATAAGTTTGCGGTTGGTATGAAAATTCGAAGAAGTGTGTTAGGCAATACGCACGTCGATAGTGCAGAGGCAGCAAAATCAGATTTAGATCAACCCTTCCAAACTTTAATCGTTGAAGGGGCATGGGGCACCGTTTGGGCTGATAATTCAATTTCCAAAAGAGAGCGGTCCATGTTGACGCTTGCTTTATTAGCAGCCACTGGAAACTTTGAGGAAATTCCTATGCATGTGCGGGCTACGGAACGCACAGGAGCCAGTCCAGATGATATTATTCAGGCTTTTATGCACGTTGCCATCTACGCGGGCTTGCCCAAAGCAAACCACGCTATCAAGCTGGCCAAACAGACATTCCGTGAGATGGGCTTAGACCTATGAGTTTAAGTGTGCGAAAGGGCAAATTTATTCCGAGGGACCGTGAATGGCAACCAAAAGCATTGACCCCAGCATATAAATCTAGCGTTAAACGTAGCCCACAAGCCGCTTTATTATCTTTTCCATCAACCCTCAGTGAAGAGACCTCACCTATATTTAATAATAATATATTAGGGCCGTTAGATAATGACCTCATTTTTAACCATGCCAAGCCAGGCGAAAGTGCGATTGGGCCCCGTATTATTGTCCACGGCCAGGTTTTAGACGAAAATGGAATTGGAATTCCAGATACTCTAGTTGAATTTTGGCAGGCAAACGCAGGTGGGCGGTATCGTCACAAAAACGATCGTTATCTCGCAAACCTTGATCCAAATTTTGGTGGCTGCGGCCGTACAATTACAGCTGAAAACGGGTTTTATGAGTTTAGAACTATTCAACCAGGTCCATATCCCTGGCCCAATGGCGGGAATGACTGGCGCCCGGCACATATACACTTCTCAATTTTTGGGTACGGATTTGTACAGCGACTTATTACGCAAATGTATTTTGAAGGTGATCCTCACATTAAACTTTGTCCAATTGTAAACAGCCTTACAAGTAAAGAAGCTGTGGATGCTTTAACTGCCCCACTTGACATGAAACGAACCATCCCGATGGATTGTCGCGCTTTTAAATTCAACATAGTACTGCGAGGGCGCCATCAGACCTATTTCGAGAATCGGAAGGAGGGACTGTAATGACAGAGCGCCTTAATAACCTCAAAGAGAGCCCAAGTCAGACTGCCGGTCCTTATGTGCATATCGGCTGCACGCCAAATTTTTCAAGCAAAAGCGCATATAACTACGATCTAGGGAAAACAATGAAAATAGGGCCGGTCCTTGGTGAGGAAATCACTATTGTCGGCTATGTTTTCGACGGTGGAGGCGCACCACTATGCGATGCAATGATTGAAATCTGGCAACCAGATGCCGCAGGTCTATTTCCAGCAACAAATGAAACACGCGGTATTGCAGACCCAAACTTTATGGGTTGGGGGAGATCACCAAGTGATATGAATACCGGAGAATTCATTTTTGAAACTGTTAAACCTGGGACAGTTCCTGGGCCTGATGGCGTCATGCAGGCACCACATATTACAGTATGGGTGGTCGCACGCGGTATTAACATTGGATTGCACACTCGAATTTATTTCAACGATGAAACCATTGCTAACTCTCTAGATCCAATATTAAGCCAAATTAAAAATCAAAAACGAGTAGAAACACTATTAGCCTTGAAAAAAGGCGTGGGACATTACCAGTTTGATATTCATCTTCAAGGCCCTCACGAAACTATTTTTTTCGACATTTAAGGGACTGAAATGAATAATCCATGTATCATATGCGTTGCGATTACAGGATCAGTGCCGAGGAAAGCAGATAACCCTGCTGTTCCCATTTCTGTTTCAGAACAAATCGAAAGTACGCAAGAAGCATTTGAGGCGGGAGCAAGTATCGCTCATTGCCACGTTCGTAATGAGGATGAAACGCCAACCAGTGACCCTGAAACCTTCAGCCTTCTGAAAGAAGGAATAGAAAGTTATTGCCCAGGCATGATTATACAACTGTCGACAGGGGGACGATCTGGTGCAGGACGAGAACGTGGTGGGATGCTATCCTTACGACCAGACATGGCATCTCTATCTGTTGGGTCAAATAATTTCCCTACGAGAGTCTATGAAAATCCCCCCGATCTTGTAGATTGGTTAGCGGCAGAAATGTTATCTTATGATATAAAACCCGAAATTGAAGCATTTGATTTAAGTCATATTTTGAAAGCTAAAGAAATGGTTAATAAGGGGAATTTAACAATAAATCCCTATATACAATTTGTAATGGGCGTCAAAAACGCAATGCCAGCAGATCGTTCTATTTTTAATTTTTATATCCAGACAGTTCATCGACTTTTTGGAAAAAATACGCCTTGGTGTGCTGCCGGAATTGGTGCAAACCAAATCGTGTTGAATGAATGGTCAATTTCGTCAGGAGGTCACGTGCGAACGGGATTAGAAGACAATGTGCGTTTAAATCGAACCACATTAGCGCCATCAAACGCTGCATTAGTTAAACTGGCAGTTGAGATTTGTGGTCAATATCATAGAACAGTCGCTAGTGCTAAACAGGCACGCAATATTCTTGGATTAAGGAAGGCAGCCTGATGAAAAAAATCTATGGAAGTGCGCAAGAAGCTCTCAGTGGTTTGTTATTTGACGGAATGTTTGTTGCATCAGGTGGCTTTGGGCTGTGTGGCATTCCTGAACTTTTGCTAGATGCTATTAAAAGTGCAGGCACCAAAAATCTTATATTTGCTTCAAATAATGCAGGTGTGGACGACTTTGGCATCGGTATCTTGCTGCAAACAAAACAAGTAAGAAAGATGATTAGCTCATATGTGGGCGAAAACGCAGAATTCATGCGTCAGTATCTATCAGGAGAACTTGAACTGGAATTCAACCCACAAGGAACTTTGGCGGAACGTATGCGTGCTGGTGGCTGCGGGATACCAGGCTTTTATACAAAAACTGGCGTGGGAACAGTAATTGCTGAAGGAAAAGAGCATAAAGACTTTAATGGTGAAACCTTCATCATGGAGGAAGGAATTTTTGCCGACCTTGCCATCGTGAAAGCGTGGAAAGCAGACGCTACTGGCAACCTTGTTTTTCGTAAAACGGCTAGAAATTTCAATCCACCAGCTGCGATGTGCGGTAAAACTTGCGTTGTTGAAGTAGAAGAGATTGTGCCTACTGGCAGCTTGGACCCAGACAGCATTCACCTACCTGGCATCTATGTCCATCGTATCATCCAAGGAAATCATGAAAAGCGTATTGAACAACGTACAGTCAGGAGTGCTTAATATGTGGGATCGCAATCAAATGGCAGCACGTGCAGCGCAAGAGTTGCAAGACGGTTGGTACGTAAATCTTGGGATTGGTATTCCAACATTAGTTTCTAACTATATACCGGAAGGAATCGAGGTAACATTACAATCTGAAAACGGCATGCTCGGAATGGGCCCATTTCCTACAGAAGAGGAAATAGACGCTGACCTTATAAATGCCGGGAAGCAAACTATCACAGAATTACCACAAACCGCCTATTTTGACAGCGCTCAAAGCTTTGGTATGATCCGCGGTGGGAAAATCGCAATGGCAATCCTTGGTGCAATGGAGGTTGCTGAAAATGGTGACCTCGCTAACTGGATGATACCAGGAAAGCTTGTCAAAGGAATGGGCGGAGCCATGGATTTAGTTGCTGGAGTCGAGCGTGTGGTAGTGGTCATGGACCATACAAATAAACACGGAGACAGCAAAATATTGCGAGCTTGCACACTGCCCTTAACCGGCAAAGCAGTGGTGGATCGGATTATTACAAATCTTGGCGTTTTAGATGTGGTTAAAGGTGGCCTAAAAATTATCGAAACTGCTGAAGGTGTATCAGGAGATAAACTGAGAGCAGCTACACAAGCCACTATTGTCTGAATCTTTAACACTCCTTTGCAGACCATTTTCTTAAAATTCGCAAAGATAACAAAAAACGCTACATACACGATCTAATGAAAGAAACAAAAAGAAGCAGTTTGTGAATCCGCTTGAACAGAAATCCAGCTTTGCGTCGCATGGATAATGACTTTATAGTCAAGTGGTTTTGTTAAGTAAGGGTTATGATGTTTGATGGCTTCACAGCAGAGACTTTAGCGCGAATGCAATTTGCGTTCACCGTGTCCTTTCATATAGTTTTTCCCGCATTTTCGATTGGGCTAGCCAGTTATCTCGCTGTCCTAAATGCTCTTTGGCTTCGAACAAAGAATGAAACATATCAGGATCTATTTAATTATTGGAAAAAGATCTTTGCGGTAGCTTTTGGTATGGGTGTCGTCTCAGGCATCGTAATGTCTTACCAGTTTGGTACTAATTGGTCAGTCTTTGCGGACAAAACGGGCCCAGTGCTAGGACCTTTAATGGCCTATGAGGTACTCTCAGCGTTTTTTTTAGAGGCTGGTTTCCTAGGCATTATGTTGTTCGGTAGAGCGCGCGTTGGTGCTAAGTTACATATGTTTGCAACAGCCATGGTGGCGTTTGGCACCCTAATGTCAGCCACTTGGATTTTATCAGTAAACAGCTGGATGCAAACACCTGCAGGCTATAGCATCAATGACGTAGGCCAATTCATTCCCGAAAACTGGTGGGAAATAATTTTCAACCCTTCTTTTCCTTATCGTCTAGCGCATATGGTTATGGCTGCGTATCTTACAACCGCTTTAGTAGTTGGCGGTGTTGGGGCGTTACACCTCCTACGGAACAGAAAGGATGCTCCAGCAAAAAAGATGTTTTCTATGGCAATGTGGATGCTTATCTTAGTAGCTCCCTTGCAGATTTTTGCAGGTGATCAGCATGGTTTGAACACGCTTAAACACCAGCCAGTAAAGATTATGGCTATGGAAGGTCACTACAAAAGCTATACTGATGGTGCGCCATTAATTTTATTTGGATTTCCTAATTCTAAAGAAAAGCGGGTCGATTACGCTGTTGAAATCCCGAATTTATCCAGCCTGATTCTCAAACATCAATGGGATGCTCCGCTTAAGGGGCTAGATACAGTACCTGATAAAGACGAGCCGCCTGTAGCAATAGTATTCTGGAGTTTTCGAATAATGGTCGGCATTGGATTTGCTATGTTAGGACTGGGGGCTTGGGGCCTTTGGGCTCGTGTCCGCAAAAAGCTTTATGACCAAAACCTGTTGCACTGGGCCTCTGTTCTGATGGGTCCTATGGGATTTTTTGCTGTACTCGCAGGCTGGGTTACCACCGAGGTTGGTCGCCAGCCTTTTACCGTCTACGGCTTATTGCGAACCAGTGACAGTCTCGCACCTATATCAGCGCCGGCAGTTGCCACATCCTTGATAGCCTTCATTATTGTCTACTTTTTTATCTTTGGTACTGGGACTTTTTATTTGCTACGGATGATGAATAAATCAGCTACATCACCACAATTGGACCTTGAAGTCGAGCAGCCTAATAAAATTGGAAATACATCGATTAGACAGACTAACGCAAACGCAATACCTAATGCATAGGAGCGACTAAGTGTTTGAACTTTCTTTCATTTGGGCTGGGATCATAGCATTTGCGGTTCTAACTTATGTGCTGCTGGACGGATTTGATCTGGGTGTGGGTATTTTATTTCCATTTGCCAAAAATGAGCAGGATAAAGCCACAATGATGAACTCCATTGCTCCCATCTGGGATGGCAATGAAACATGGCTTGTTTTGGGAGGAGGAGGATTATTTGCAGTTTTCCCACTTGCCTACTCTATCATAATGCCAGCACTCTACATGCCCATAATTTTAATGCTTTTGGCGTTAATATTTCGAGGTGTAGCTTTTGAGTACCGCTGGCGTACAAAGAGGTGGAAAAAAATTTGGGACGTGGCATTCTGTGGTGGATCACTTGTCGCAGCTGCCATGCAGGGCATAGCACTCGGTTCTTTAGTACAAGGAATAGAAATTACTGATAGATCTTACGCAGGAGGCTGGTGGGATTGGCTCACACCGTTTTCAGTCCTAACAGGTTGCGCAGTTGTTATCGGCTATGCTCTACTTGGATCAACATGGTTAATTTTGAAAACTGAAAATAGTTTACAGCAACAGATGAAACACTTTACGCGATGGCTCGCTACTGCCACTCTGTTTTTTATTGGTGTGATAAGCATTTTTACACCGTTTCAAGACCCAATTTACTTTCAACGTTGGTTCAGCCTACCGACCGGTATTCTTACTCTTTTAATACCTAGCGCAGTTTTGATAGCTGCATGGGCTTTGTTTGCAGGATTGCGAGTTAGAAAAGACGGGCAGCCGTTTTTTGCCGCGTTATCCCTATTTATATTATGCTTCATCGGAATTGGCATCAGTTTTTATCCCAATATTTTACCACCCAATCTAACCATAGTAGAAGCAGCAGCACCGGACGAAAGCCTGCGTTTTGCTCTGGTTGGTACAGTAGTTTTGGTTCCCATGATCCTTACTTATACGGCTTATGCGTATTGGGTTTTTCGTGGCAAGGTTGGACCTGAAGAAGGATTCCATTAATGATATCACCAACAATGCAAAAAATTGGTTGGTTTATCATAATTTGGGCCGCAAGTATCATAGCCCTTGGGATTGTTGCGTTTACAATCCGAATATTAATTTCGCCATGAATATTTTGTTTGTAACGCTGAAATCAGAAAGCCAGCTGTGTACTTAATTCATACCAACTATTTGATATAACCTCGATGAAACTATTTATCGTTTTAATCACATTAATTTTTTTTCTAGCAACAAACGCGCAAGCGCAAAATAAAGCTGCTATCGAAAAAGAGTATCAGCGCTGGTTGATACAACACATCTGGCCTCAGGCCCAATCAAAAGGTATATCACGCGATACATTCGACACGGCATTCTTGGGTGTTACGCTAAATTGGGAGCTTCCCAATCTTGCTCCGTCCGGCACTAAAAAATTAGTACCTAAGGACCATAAACAAGCAGAATTTAGTGGGCCAAGAAAATACTTCAGGCATAATTCTGTGAATAACGCCACCTCTGTAGGCCGTCAAATGGCGAAAAAATATGCGAAAACACTTAACGCTGTTGAGATAAAAACTGGCGTTCCTAAACGCGTAATCTTGGCAATTTGGGGACGTGAGAGTGCTTATGGGCGTGCGAACATATCCTATGATGCTTTTGAAGTGCTTGGAACCAAAGCTTTTATGAGTACGCGAAAAAATTATTTTGAGGGTGAGCTTATAGCAGCCCTTCAGATAGCACAGGCTATGCTCGCACCTAACGGGCAGCTAAAAAGTAGTTGGGCTGGTGCGCTTGGCCAACCTCAATTTATGCCAACGAATTTTTTTAAATATGGAACAGATGGAAATAGTGACGGTCAGGCAGATATTTGGACATCAGAAGCAGACACAATTGCGTCAATTGGCACATACCTTCAAAAACATGGATGGATAATAGGCCGTGATTGGGGATTTGAGGTAACAGTTCCAACATCAGTTTCATGCACGCTTGAGGGTCCCGATCAAGGAAGACAGATCTCTAAATGGCAGGGAATGGGCATACGCCGTGTATCTGGTCGACCATTTCCTGATCATGAATTAAATGGCGAGGGGTTTTTAATGATGCCTGCGGGCAGGCATGGTCCATCGTTTATCGTAACACCTAATTTTTATGTTTTAAAAA
>ERZ1048068.1685-NODE-1685-length-16708-cov-5.491503_pt1 | contig 16708 bp, 19 predicted proteins | sample MGYA00383098_ERZ1048068 | MGnify/ENA primary metagenome ERZ1048068 (study PRJEB29581, sample SAMEA5548368) | metagenome | biome: marine; feature: coastal; material: water | depth 1 m | study: Short-term variability in the microbial, nano- and picoplankton... | reverse complement strand
AGAAGTTGATGAAGGAGTATAGTGCTTCATCATGAACTTATTAGTCATCTTATTGTTGACTTTAATATATTCTTTGGTGCTAGGTTTTAATTTTTGAGACATATAACTGTATAGATTTATTTAAACGATATACACATATATATTACTCTACAATTATAAACGTTGATTTTATAACCTTATCAGTTAATATTAATTGAAGTTCTAACTTTTTCTTGGGTAATGATTTGATGTAAAGAGTTTTATCATTCATTCCAATACCATTTTTTGGTGTAAATGTTTCTTTAGATAATATAGAATTAGTTTCTAAATCTTTTATAGCAAGAGTATGTTCTCCATTTGATTCTATACCAAAGAATATCCTTTGATTATCAACTACTGAACTTTGAGTTACAGCAAAGATTCTATCTTCCCTTGGAATTGAAATAGTATCCTCATCTATGAAATCTTTTTCACATGAAAATAAAAAGAACAATAAAAGTATTAAATATTTTCTCATTTTACAATTACCCCTATTTGTGTTCCATCCTTTTTAACTAACTCTACCTTTAATACTGAAACTAATCCTAAGAAAGAATCAAGATTATTAGTTTCCTTAAAGTATATTTTATATTCTATACCACCATTTAGATTCTGAGAGCCATCAGTAGATATTGAACCTAACTTTATATAAGAAGTTCTTTTTGCTGAGAAGGATTGTAAATCAGAATCATTTTCTATTCTATCAAATACCACTCTACTATTATCATATCCTACTCTAAATTCAGAACCAGTTATGTTCTTTGTGTTTTCTGGTACTGTTAAAGTTACCACAATTTCATCTTCAATCTTTTGAATATCCAAATCTACTTCAAATTCATTTTGTATAGATTTCGAAGAATTACTTATTGTCATATTTCTAGCCATACTTGTAACTTGTACACTTGATGGTAAATGAGAATGAGACATATTAACATCACCCTTCCAATGTACTGCAATACTCTTATCATATGTACTAGTACCAGTTACCAATCCAAGTGGGAACATTGTACGAGTTGTACCATAGTTATTCCAATTTGATGATGTCATAGAATTATAAGCACTTACCTCTGTTAATGACATTACTGCTGCAAGATAAGATGCATCGAACATAGTTCCACCATTTAAGAAATCAATCATTATCTGTGTATCCTTAAAATCAAATACACCATCTCTACTTACATCTGCATTTGCATACTGAACATTATAATCAAAATCTCCTTTGAATCCACCATTGATTCCACCACCTGCTAATTCGTTAAATGCCAACACAACATCTGCTACTGTGAATACATCATCTACTGTTGATTCTAATTCAGTTGCTGTTGGTGAATCAAAAACTACATACTGAGTTTTATATGCCGTTACTTCTGTAAAGTTTAATTCTACTTTTAGTGCATGGTAACCACTAGCACTTCTAATATTTGAAGAGTAATTTGATGATGAAAATGGAATTGCATTCCAAATATAAAAGTTAAAGTTATTCCAATATTGGTCTGATGTTGTTGTTGCCCAAGAGTTATCAAATGTACTTCCAAATGCAGTAGATGTACCATCTGTATCAACCAAATCTAATAACTCTATATTATTAACATCATCTAAATCTACACCACTTGGAAATTCTCTAACATCCAAACCAATTCGGTATCTGTATTTATTCGTTACTATTGGTGAATATATTACAACCCATTCTACATTTCCTGGTGTTGCAGTAATATCATATTTACCTTGTCCAACTAAATCTTCATCTACTTGAGAAGTGATTGTTGCCTCACCACTTCCATCTAATGAGATTGTATTTGAGTTTGAGTTTTTAGCAATTTCAGATGAAGATACTTCGTAATAAGTATTAACAGAAAAACCTGTTTCATCTATATTTCTAAACTTGTAGTTTATATCATAGTGTAAAGGTTCAACATAATCATCAGCATCTATACTATAAATTGAATTACCATTAAAAGCCCAATCTGCTCCTGCTGCCACATCTTCAGGTGATTTCCATTTTAATTTTAAGTTAGCTCCTCCTGCTCCTTGTTCATACCTAACTCTAAACTTATATGATACTCCTGCAGTTAGGTTAGTTACATCAACATCTCTTGCTCCATTACCCATACCCATACCAGTATTGGTTATAGTTCCATCATCATTTGCATCAAACCAAAAATCACTTCTATCATCCGAGTTTAATCGAAATTTATAAGTACCAGATGTTGGAGGTACAAAATAACCTTCTATTATCCATCCAAAGTTAGTATTAGCATGTCTTGGTAAAATATTAGACCAAGGCCAAGTAAATGCTTTAGTTGCTGTATCTCTACCTTGATGTGTCCAAGTAGTAGTATTTTTGTTAGCATAATCAAACATAGCATCAAATCCTGCTGAATTAGTTGGGTGTGCATTATATTCACCTTGATTATTGTTATTAGCATAATCATTAATCTTAAATGATTTGTAAGTTACTGCATTCGGTCCATCATTGGCAACTGTGTTTACAAATGTAGGGGGTGATTGTTGACCTAATAATAAGGTTGGTAATAATAACAATGTTAATAATAACTTTTTCATACTAATAATTATAATGGAATTTTAGAACCTATCATAAATGAGTTTATTAAAGGTATCTGTACGTTTGTTGATTTGATTGCTGTCCATCCTACATTGAATGAAAATCTTTGTGTAAGTTGTACTGTAAATGAGTTTGCTATAATTACCATACCATCTATCTGAGTTCCTTTAAGTGCATTTTCTAATTTGATACCAAATGGATTTTCCCAACCAGTACCAATACCACCTTCGTTACTCATAAATGGAGTTTGAGTCCAAATCACTGCTGGTGAATATGTTATTCTACTTCCTAATTGAAATGATTTAGTTGCAAGTACATTATAAGATACCATAAAGTTTTCTTTAATTGGATATGATATAAAACTACTTCCTGCTGATATTCCTAATCCAACTGTTAATCCATTTTGGAATGGTTTCATTAGAGATTGTGATAACATTAAAGTTGAGTAACCAAAGTTATTCGAATAACCAACAGAAGTTGCTGCTATATTCTTTACTTTATAATCATCAGTCATATTAACTTTAGAACGAGCTCCCATAAGAGAAATCTGTTGTAAGTTATCCCATATCATTAGATTTGCTGAATAAGATACATCACCATAAATAGAAGAACGAGAAGCTCCTAAGTTAAGAACTTGATTGTAAGGTCCTAATGGTGTTTGCATACTCATTGCATCTGCTTTTAATTGAATAGGCATAAATCTTTTTTGTTCTTCTTCCTCTTCCTCTTCAGATTCTTCCTCACTACTTTCTTCTTCAGATTCTTCTTCTTCACTTTCTTCTTCAGATTCTTCTTCTGATTCTTCAGATTCCTCCTCACTCTCTTCAGATTCTTCTTCCGAACTTTCTTCCTCTGATTCTTCTGATGATTCTTCTTCACTTGATTCTTCTTCAGAGCTTTCCTCTGATGATTCTTCCTCCGAACTTTCTTCGCTTGATTCTTCAGTAGATTCCTCCGATGATTCCTCCGATGATTCCTCACTTGAAGTTTCTTCAGTACTTTCTTCTGTTGATTCCGTTTCGGTACTTTCTTCTGTTGATTCAGTTTCAGTTGATTCAGTTTCAGTTGATTCAGTTTCAGTTGATTCAGATGATGATTCTACATCACCTGTTGATTCATCCGTACTCGTACTTTCCGAACTACTTTCTGTTGATGTATCTGTTCCTTCATTCGAACTTGTAGTTTCTGAAGAGCTCGCTTCCGTTGAACTTGTCTCTGTTCCTCCGCTAGTTCCTTCAGAACCTGTACTTGATGTACTACTATCGTTGGTAGTAGTGTTATTAGTCGTTGTATCATTTGTTGTTCCTCCACTTGTATTATTTGTACTTGTGTTAGTAGAACCTGTATTTGTAGAACCAGTATTTGATGTTGTTGGTTGTGATGTTGTTGTAGGTGCCGTAGTTGCAGGTGCCGTAGTTGTAGGTGCCGTAGTTGTTGGTACAGCAGGTGTTGTAGGTACAGTAGTTACAGCAGCAGTAGCTGATGTTGCTGCTTGAGTTGCATTATTTGCAGCCGTTGAAGCTTGTTGGGCTTGTTGTTGAGCCTGTTGTGCTTGTTGTTGTGCTTGTTGAGCTTGTTGAGTTGTATTGGAACAAGGTGAAAGATTTTGCCACCACAGATATGTTTCCATCAACCAAGCTTGGAGTACTCCGCTGGTATATTCTTGGTAAGTAAATGTTCTCACTCTACTGTAAAAAGCAACAGTTGCTGAACCTCCTACGAAGTTTGCAACCACCACCTCAGTCTGACCAGTACATCTATCTACAAATGTTTGTGTAAACGTCTGTCCATAAGTGAAACTACTTACAAATAAGAATAAAGAAATTAGGAGCTTTTTCAATATATCCTCCTAGTTCTCAAATATTCTTTTTCGAATCATCCTCGCTACTATCCTCGCAGAAGCGGTTTCCAATGCTTTTCTGGTAGATACTCCAATTGCTGATTGTCTGAACTTTATTTCATCCAAATCTAACCCCAGCAAACCCTCTTGAGTCTTTACTGTCTTTGCAGTACCAAGACCGGAACCTACAAAGTATGTACCATTTGTAGCATTAGTAAACCTAACTTGTAAACCTAAACGAGTTGTTTGTGTTTGTTTAGAACCTTCTTTAAGTGATAAAACCTCATCCTCTGAAACAGAGAAATCATATATCTCTATCGTAACAAAATATTCTGCTAACTTAATTTTACCTAATCCATAAACTTGGTTTTCTGAAACACCTTTTCTTGATGCAACCCATTGTGATTTCATTCTATCCTTGATTGCAGATTTTTCTTCTACAAATTCAAATCGGTTTGTCCAATCTAAGTATTCAATTACTATATTGGTTAATCCCAATCCTACTCTTCCATCTCTTAACTCAGGATACATCTCATATAAATCATCAGATATACCAACGTTGAGTAAAGCAACTGGTAACATATCACCCCAATAATCCGAAACATCATCTATTGATTTTTTCTTTTCGAATTCAGCAACATATTCTTCAGCTTGTACTTTACCAACTGTCTGTCCATAAGAAACCACTCCTATCAGAAGTAGTCCCATCAATAATATTTTTTTCATATTTAATTTCCTAATGTATCAAATATACCAAATGTTGCATTATCAAATGCGGATGGGTTAGTAATTAGTTCTATAACTAATACTAATATACCACTAAATGCTAACATACTTAATGCCGTAGCCCAAAGTGCAAGTGTGTAATCTAATAGGTTTTCAGCCTCACTCCACATCATTGTAATTGGGTTATTTTTTAAAACATTTCTCATAATCTCTCCTTTTATATAAATTATTTATTTTTACTGTAAGCTTGTGTTCCAAAGAATGCTGCAACTATTGCTGCAACTGAAACGAAGTAGGTAGCAGCCATATCACCTAATATTTTAGATGCTTGGTCTAATCCTACTAAATCTGCGAGTACAACTGCAAATGGATAAAGTAACATACCGAACATAGCAAACCATGCCATCTTTCGTTGAGCATCTCTCATTGCATCTTGGTCATCGAGTTCTTTTCTCTTAAACTCCAAGTACATTGCTTCTTCTGCTTTTGAAACTTTACCATCCCCATTTGTATCAGCAGGGTGTATTTGTTTTTTTACTTCTTCCATATTACCAATCTATTTCCTCTTCTTTTTCTTTTTTCTTTTTAGGTTTAACATATACTCTTTTTACAACTGTATCTTTCTTTTGTTCTGGTATGATAACATTAATAGTAGGTCCTTCTACATTTACGTTTTGTTCTTGAACCACTTCTACTGCTGCTTCACTATCTTCAATACCAATGAATGATTTTACCTCATCCATAAACAAACCACCAAGGCCGGTGAGGATTACTCCTACACCAGCTATGATTTGATTTTTAAGTTGTGAAAAGAATCCTTCTTTTTTTTCACTCATAATTTATTCTCCTTCGGTTACAGGTGTTTGACCTGGTGCACAACCTTGTGCGTTTACATTATTAATATCTGCTAAAGGTGTATCTGGACATTTATCCATTCCATTGATAACTCCATCATAATCATAATCAGCTAAGAATACCAACTGGTCAACACCTTCACCCATTTCTTCTACTTGGGCTAACAATGCTTCCATTTGTTCTTTAGTTGCTTTTGTTTTCATAGTAGCAAGGATATCTTGTAATCCTATTCTTATCTGTGCTATCTGTAAAAAGATTCCTGCCCATTGGTTTCCACCATCTGACATTTCTTGTAATCCTTCCAATGCTTCTATCATTCCATCTACCGAGGAATCTATTTGTGATAAGAAAATATCAGATGCTATCAATGCATCTTCATACTCTAACATTGCATCATTGTATTCAACTAATGCTTCGTTGTAAATTAAAATTGCCTGGTTGTATTCTTCAACTGCTGAAATATAATTCTCTATTCCTACAACAATACTTCCTAAATCATCGGTAATCTGTTCCATATCTTCTTGAATCTGTGGAATGTTAACTGCATCAAATGATGCAACTAATTCCGATAAAGATTTGTTCAGTTTTTCGAATCCATTCTCCATTGACGGGTTAATACACGCCATAGAAGAAAGTGATAACACTAGCGTAATAATTACTAATACAACTTTTCTCATTTTTCTTTCCTTATTGATTAACGAAAACCGTTCTTCCTATTACATTATGATTAACATCTGTTAATTCAAGTGTAAATGAAGATTTATCTAAACTACTGGTGTACACAGAAAGAATGTTATCTCCCTCTTGTGCAGTAAGTTTTTCTTGTGAAATCAAAGAGTTATCAATATCTCTTATCTTCACTCTATATGTTCCATCGTTAGGTAACTTTACATTCATTCGTACCTCACTTGAAACGATTACAGATTCTAATTTAATTCCTACCAATTCATCCATTAGAAGTGTATCTGGTACTTCACTAACGAATACAGGCTCCATTATATCATCTTTCATACAAGATGTTAATGTTAATAATACTAAAAGTGTTAATAGTTTTTTCATATCTTTATTCCATATTTAATTTAATTTGTGTACCATCTGCCTTTACACCTTCGTTAACCTTAAATGAGATTAAACCTGATGTGTTACTCAATTCAACTAATGGTGTAAATATTAATTGATATGGAGTACCTATCTTTACTGTTTGTGTAAACTGTTGGTCAAATGAACCTATGTTTATTTTTCCTTCTTCTTCGATGTGGTTAGCGAAATTAGCCATTTCGTTACCAGTATCGAATATTACGTTCTTTAATTCTAATCTTGTATCATCATATACAATGTTAAATTGTGTTCCAATCATACCTACCACTTCTGAATTGATTGAGAAGATTACCTCACCATCTACAATTTGAGATGTCAAATCAATATTTTGTTGGATTGGATTGTATTTTGCACTTAGAGAAGGTGAGTTACCAATTATCATACTACTAATTTGAAAATCAGAAGTTGATGCTGGTTGATATGAATGTGAAAAGTTAACATCACCTATAAGGATATGAGCAAACTGAAATGATTTGTTAGAATCAGTTGGTTTGAATGTTGCATCAAGATTAGTTAAGTAACTTCCATTTGAATCTACTGTACCAAATATTGATTTAGTACCACCACTCTGTACTCCTCCATTTTTCTTAGAAACATAGTTAGAGTTTTCACTTGTTACACCTTGTAAGTAAGCAAGTATTTCATATGAATCTGAGAAGTTTATCACTCCATCAAATGGTGAATCATGTACTACGTTTGCCATAAATGTTTGAATGTGGTAATCAAAGGTTGTTCCATCACCACTAATACCATCACCAATTGCTTCAGCAAATACCAATGCTAAATCAGATACAGTTACTACATCATCCATAAAATCTTTAGTATCATCTATAAAGTTCCAAACAAAGTATTCTGTATCATTTTCTAAACCACTTATAGTTGCTTCACCTGATGCATCATAGTTACCTGTTTTAACAGCAGATGCTCCTTGATTTGGTTGATTACCCGTATCAATATCTGATTTAAGATAAACGTTGTAAGTATAATCTGTACCATCAATTGCTGATTCGGATAATGCGTTACTGAATATTTTAAGAGTTACATTTCCAGCATCACCACCTGTGATTCCAGTTAATCCCATTTTAGCATCACCTTCAGTTGCTATTGCTGTTCCATCACCTTTTTTTAGATAACCCCAATTCAAATATAATATATCTGAATAATCTGAATAGTTAGTACCTGCTTTATCTTTAACCTTAAATTTATATTGAATAAATTGACCTTGTGAGGCAAAAGCAGTTACATCTTGAACAGTTACTCTTTCTACTGACCAGTCTGTATTGGTTGCGTATGTTGAACTTCCATCTTGGAAATCAGAATACTGTCCATCTAAATCAGTTGAAAATGTTCCACCCCACTTATACCCAGTCCATGAGTTATAAGCTTTCTGAGCTGATGATGATGTGATTTGCCAATCCCTAGATATCAAACTTAGTAGTTTGTTATTGTATTGGAAATCAAATTGTGTAAGTTTGGCATTACCTAAACCATTAGGGTCATGATATAGTAGTTTTACAACTAAAGTATCCCCCACTTGTGTTACTGAGCTACCATTCACTTTCTCTGCCTTGATATAAGATTGAGAAAATGAACTGAGTGTAAATAGTACACTAACTAATGTTAATAATAATTTTTTCATTTTAGTAAGTCCTTAATAATTGCTTCTAATACTTTCTTTAACGAGTTAGAAGCCGTTTGTTGATTAAATTGTCCATCTGATGCAACCACTAAGGTAGAAGTAGAGATTTCCTTACTACTACCTTTTTTGGTAGTTCTTTTCTTTACTTTACCTTTAATTTCTAACTCACCTATTGCTATAATCTGAGTTAGTGATACTTTATTATGGTAAATACCGATTGATTTACCTATATTTTTGACATCAAAAAATACCAACCTTACGTTGATTTTTGTGTCTGAATTTTCCGATAAGTCGTAATCTAAATCCATTAAGAGTTCTTCTAAGATATTTCGAACTCCATAGGCCATGGAAGGATTGCCCGCAAAAGGTCCAACTCTGATTTCGTTGGTTACCTCTCCGACTGAGATAGTATTATCTTGTAAAGGGTCTGATGATTGTAGTGTAGAACATAACAGTATCAATGTTAACCCAAACAAGAGATTATGTACAAAGTTTGTTTTCAAAGTAATCTCCTTTTCTTAGATTACCGTAACTTATTTGCAAAACCAATAAATAAAACTAATTTTTTGAAACTAATAAAGTAACAAGTTTCTATAACATATTCCCATATAAATATAAGATAGGGGCATAAAAAAACCCACAAATGTGGGTTTTAATTTAATTTATCTTTTCTAACTCTTTCATAAAGTTAGATTCTGCTTGTTTTTTAAATTCCTCTCTTCTATCGTAAACTGATATATTATTTAGATAGTGAGAATTATTCCTATATTTGTAGTTTTCACAAACTACTACATTTTTTAATTTAAATTGTTGGATATCTTCCTTACCCTCTTTCATTAGTTTTTCAGAAGCAACCATTACAAACGTATCTTCATAACCATAATGTCCAAAGGATTCTGGTATACCAATTTTTCTAAGTAATCTACCACTTATACAAGTAAACCAGCCTCCTGCAAACTTAAATCGAGATTGTGGTGAGTTTACATTTTCTACTTTTTCAATTCCAACTTCTCCTTTTATACCACTACATTCATATGGGTCTGCAATCTTTTGGTATCCAACTTTTTGGTTTATATAATTTTCGTTTACCAAAACATCCCAAGTGGTATCCCAAATTCTAACAAGTTCAGGTGTTATAATATTCATAGGAGTTACATCCCATGCAGGTTGTAATGCATTTTCTAAATAAGAAAGAGTTCTTTCTTCAAATATAATATCTGTATCTAACCAAATAAAGTACTGTGTGTGCTCGTAATGTTTTAAACAAAATCTTCTATGAGATACACATCCTTTAATTTTATCAGATGTTCTAAAGTTTTTTATACACCAATCAGTTTGCCAAGATAACTTCATTAATCTATCTTCAAAATACTTTTTGGGTAGTGAAGATTTAGACCAATTAACCATATCATCAGAAGTACACATACAAACATCAACAATCCATTCCTTAGATTTATCTATATAATAAGATGCTCTTCTTAATTGATTAAGTGTATTTTCTAATTCATCAATTTCATATGGTAAACAAAAAATTTGTATAACTATTTTCATAAAAATAACTTTTCAGGTTTTCTTTCCAATCTATTTAATCTATCAGAACGAACTAAATCAAAAGTTTCATATGTAGCTGGAAAAGTTTTGTTTGTAATTCCTTCTTTTCGGATTTGTTGAGTTAAAAAATATTCTAATTTATACCCCACTACATTACCCTCAAATTTTTCTAAATTTAAATAAACATCTGAAATTTTTTCAAACGTAGGTTGGTCGGATATACTTAAAAAATCATTTGGTGCATCCTTATATGGGGTAGTTGAACTCGTAACAAGTATGTCTGGAACAGAAACTAATGGTATTGGTGTAGCTATATGAACATCAAATCGTGTTCTAATAACAACATCATAATCAATACCACTTTCTTTTACTAACTCTTTGGAACGATACTGAGTATAAAACTGATAGTATATGTGTTCTTGTTTTTTAACATCATTAGTATTAGTAGAAGAATATTCTATACGTTTTGGATTATATAGTTTTTCGATTTCACTTGGAAATTCTTTAGTAACAGTCATGTGCTCATCATACAAATACTTTTCTGCATGAGGTGCACAACCATATCGTTCTCCAATCATATCTTCATCCCACCAAGTATGTATGTAAACATCAGCATTTAACGCATCTATAAGTTTTCTCCATTGAGGAGCCATCTCCTTGTAGAATCTTGGTTGGCCATGAAAACTTATTGCTACTTTCATCTATCGTATTTCAGTAATGTAAAATCTTTTTCATATAATCTATATACAATATCTCTCATTTCTTTTGTATAATATAAATCATAATCTTTTGGTAATCCATTTTCTCTAAACCATTTAGTTGGTTTATCATAAACAGCTTCGGTTATAGTATCTGTACGAACAAAGTGATTGTTTTTTCTTTCTGTGATTTTATCATAATCAAAATCTAATACTTCACAAACTTCTTTTATATCTTCTTTGAAGGTTTCCATATGAACAATCTTATTGAAAGTAAATCTTTCTATACCTAACCATTGTGGTTTCAGATGCCTTTCAGCTTGTACAATATTAGTTGTTCCAAGTTTTTTTATAAACTCTTCAAAAGAAACACCAGTATCAGATATACCAAAGTGTGGAATTGGAACTTCATATTCGTATTTTTCTTTCAAGCTCCAAGGTGGGTCTCCTTGATATATAACCTTGTTTATATAAAAACTAACTAATCTATTATAAGGATTTCTCTGCATTAGAAAAGTGTAATCTATATCTCTATTGATGTTTTGAAAGTATTTTTCTGCAAATGAAATTCCACATTTTGGAGTTGCAAAGCAGTGTTTTGACATTCGTTCAGCCATTATAATTTTTTAGATAAATTAATATATTTTTCAAATTTACTTGGTTCATTATGTAATGGTATTAAACTAACTAATAATGATTTTGTTATCTTCTTTATAATACTTATTTCATTTTCTGAAAAGTTAGATTCAAAATGAGAAATCATTTTGGTTTTATAAGATTGTTTCATTTCTTTATCTAAAAGAATCTCATCATAACCTACCAAAGATTGATATATTTTTGCGTAATCATATAGTTTATCACCAAAAATACTCAGTTCATTTCCTTGCTTACCTTTAACATCAATAAGTTTTATGCGGCCGGTGTTGTTTAAGATTATATTACTAAAAACCAAATCCCCATGTATTATACTATAATCACCTTGAAGAAATCCAACATCAGATAATATTTCATCTTGTTCATCTGCTGTTAATCCGTATTTTAAATAATCAAATGAAGAAAACCTATCTTGAAGTTTTTGATTGTAATCATAATACTCAACAAACCCACCAAGAGAATCAGTATTATGAATTTCGTTTATTGTAGATAATAATAAATCAATGTGGTCTGTTGTGAGAATTTCATTTATATAAAGTGTACTAAAATTACTACCATCAATTTTTTCCATCACAACCTTTCCTTTTTCAGCTGATATCAGATTTGGAAAGTACTTTCTAATTGGATATTTTTGTATCTCTTTGTAATAGTAAGATTCTCCTTCTAATTTATTATCATCTGAAAGTTTAGTTACTGTTTCTGAATCGAAAATTAATTTATTGAAGTGTCTTGGTTCAACATCTTCCATATAAAATCCTAACTCTTTATTCAAATCGGTTTTAGGATTTATCATTAAATCATCAATATAGAAATGTGCGTAAGGTTTACCAAAAAATAATTCATCATAAGGAATATCGAACTCCTTTAAGGTATTCATAGTAATCTCACCGATATCTGCTATTATTGCTCCTACATTACTTCCATGAGTTCTCATTCTTCTTGCAGTATAAACAATAATATGATGTCCTTGTTTCTTTAGGTTACGAAGATAGTTTATAGTTTTTGGTATTGGTTTTACAGAACGATAATCACCAGCTATTGTTGGAAACGTAACAAGTGTATTATCTAAATCAAATACAAATCTTTTTGTTTCTGTTGGGAATGATTTAGCAAATTCTATTATCTGTTGAGGTGTTCCTAATACATGAAAATCTTTTACCTCAACTGATGAAAATTCTATATCATCTTTTAACATTTCTTTAATAATATCAGATGTAAACTTTTCTGAGTTTTTTTCTATTCTATCAATGTATTTTAAAACCTGTTTGGTATCATTGAAAACATAACAACCTGAATTTGCATTATCTGATATTTTCTTCTTCTCTTTGATATCTACGATTTTATCTCCTTCCAACTTTAAGTAAGAAAATAAGGGTTCAGGTCTTGTACTATTAAAATAAGCAGAAAGATTATTTTTAGATTTCCTAACCTTAGATATGATATCCTCTTGATACCAAGTATCACCATCTAATAAAACTATTTTATCTGTTATGTTAAAACGATTGATACAAAGTTTTATTGTTTCAGATGGACCATTTGTAGGGGGGAGGGAAGTAAGTTTTATGTTTGGATAAATTGAGTTTACAACTTCTTTGAAATTAAATGCATCTAAAAACTCATTATAAGGTATATAAACATTATCAGATTCAGATATGTTTAGTGAATCTAAAACCCAAAAGATTATCTCTTTACCAAGTACTTTTATTAAAGGTTTTGGTTTAGTGTAACCATTATTAGAAAATCGTTCACCGATTCCCCCAAGTGGAATAATTATATTCATTGATATTTTTTTGTTAAAAGTTCTTTAAGCTTTGGGTCTCTATCATACTGATGTACTATTACAAAAGATTCTCCTTTTTGATTTACCAACTTACCATCTATTTCCAACTTAGGAGTTGGTTCTAATAATTTATCACCGAAGTGGTCTTTCTTTACCCACACAGTTCCTAACTGAGTTACAAATCCTTCTTCTTGTTCTACCTTTTGTACTATATCTTTAAATTGAGATAAGTTAATTAAAACATTATATGCAGCCTGGTCTGATAATTGTTCTTGGTTGGATGTTGTTAAACTCCATCGATAGATATCAATGAACAAATCTTTTAAGTATTCAGAATCTGCTACAATCGTTCCTGCACAGTAAGAAGTTTTATTTTGCAACCATTCCCATTCCATTGGAAATGAAGTTCCAGCGTTTGTTACTGCCCACTCATCATCCTTAAATGTAATGCATTCAGAAAATGACATGATAGGTTTATTTTTATTCTTTTCTATCCAAGTTGATGGGTCTTTTTGAAATAGTACATCTTTAACATCTGTCCAAATTACAATCTCCCCTTTCATAGTTTCAAGTAGTTTGTAACAATCAATGAATCTTTGTAAGATAATATGTTGATTTAACGTACCACCATATAAATCCCATCCTTTTGCTTTTAGATAATCAATAGTTTCATTTGGTACATCATATACCATCATAACTTTTCTTCCTTGATATCCACTATCTTCAATTGATTCAACGTATGGTTGGATATCAATTGGTTTATATTTTGTAATGCAACCTAATATTATCATCTATACTAAAATTTAAAATGTTTAAGAGTAAAATCATATAGTTCGTAATCATTTTTATTACGTTCTTCAAAAAGTTCAACAAATTCATTTGTAATTATCAAATCTTTATCTGTTTTATTTTTGATTAAATCTTTATCTTCGAATTTATATCCTGTAAAATTTTGGAACTTTACTAAAGATTGTTCCATTTTTTCTGCAACTGTTAAAAAATCATATTTTAAAAGTACAGCTTCACTACTCCAAGTATCATCATCACCAACTCCTAAATATTTACAAATATAGTTGTCCATTCCTCTGAAATATGGTTCAAAATGAGTATTGTGATAATTTTCTAAGTAAAATAAAGATACATTATCATCATATTGTTTATATCTATCTTCTCTTAAATGGTGTTTATAATGAGAAAGAAATCTACTTAATGGATGTCTAACCGAACCCATCACTCCTCTACTTTCTTGTTTTACAACATTCCAATTTACATCACCAGACCAAAGATGTCCTAAGTTAACTATCCCTTTTCCAGGCATAATTCCATGTTCTAATTCATCTATATATTCAATACCTTTCCAAATACAGAATTTCTTAATATGGTGTGCTATTGTGGTTGTTGCACACTTTGGTGTACGAACCCAAACAATACCATTTCTAATTTTATTTACCATATTTAATTAAATCTTTATGTGTGAATAATCCTTCTCCATGAACCACCTTAAAATCTTGCCTTGGCCACCAATATGCAATCTTTCTTTCCAAATCAATTCCTTCTCCCATAAATGGTTCTATAACTGATAAATAGAACTCTTTTTTATATAAACAAGGATTGTTAGTCCAATTACCATATCTTGATGTTGTTGTAAAGTATTCACCATTTTTACCAATCAAACCTTCAAATTTTTTATCAGGCTCTTCAGTCCAATGAATAGCATCTAATAAATGTGGTGAGGTAACTTCATGCCAATCATCATAATAATCCAATTCTCTACCTTGAAACCTAAAAGAAAAGTGTGGATGGCCTGGATTTTTTCTATGTCTGTATCTTACTACATCAACTCCACTATTTAATAAATCCAATCCACTCTGTAATCTTTCTATTGTGGTTTCTAAACTTTCAATTAGTTGCCAATCGTTTTCTAATATTAAAACATTATCTGTTTTAGATTGTTCGGTTAGTTCTTTAAATCCCCTACCAATACCAATGTTAGTTTCTTTACCAATGTAAGGAATACCGAAATGCTCAGCAACTTTCTTATCTTCATCTGATACTTCGTTGAATAAAATACATACATCAGTTACATTATGTAAAAACTCTCTTTCAAAATACGAAGTGAGAGTTTCAACCAAAGTTTGTGGTGCATTCCACGAAAGTATTCCAACTGATATTGGTAGTTTACTCATAGTTTTCCTTAACGTAATTCCAAATTTGTGATACTATTTCTTTTTTATTTTGATGTCCTCCCATTCTTGGACCTGTAAAGTGCCAAATATAAGAATCATTTATAAATGAACCATCATCATACTTTACCATAACCATATTGTTCCAAATGAAATCAGTATAATGTATCTCATCTTCAAACAATTCATAGAATAATATATTTGTTGGTGTTTGTTCTACTGCATTTGGACCAGTTGGTTGTGTTCTGTAAAAACTACACCAATAATCATAGTAAGGTTTCATATTCTCTCTAATCTTAATGTAATTTTCTTTACTTAAAAATAGAAATCCATTGTTGTGATAATTCTCAGCTGGAGTTTTAATATTTGGATTTACTTCAACCCATTGATTTAAATGAAATCCACCAGAGTTTCCTGCATCTTTAACAACTACTGCTGATTTATCTTTGAACTCGTTAAAGAAATTAGGAGCATCCCATCTAATCATTGTATCTGCATCTACAAATGCAATCTTATCGTAATCAGCATCAACTAATCTTTTATCAAACCATCGTTCCCATACACCATTACCCCATGGTTCGAAATCATACTCAATTTTATCATTTGCTATGATTAAATCTATATTGTGTTTGTTAGCATACCATTTCCAAGATTCGATACATTCAGGTAATTCTGTATCCCATCCATTATAAGCTGGTATGAATATTAAGTTTTTGCTCATGATACTGCTCTTCCTTTCATTTTTTCCCAATCCCTATCTTTTCTAACATTGTTGTTAGTTTCTTGAGTTGCACATAATACGTTATTAACTGTTTTTAATTCCTCAGTTATATGAAGTATTGCTGCTAAATCTTTGGGGAAACAATGTCCACCAAATCCAAAATCTCCATCATGACCTGGTACATTCCAATGAGATTTTCCTAACCTATCATCATGAGTTGCATATTCTACAACTTTATCATAATCAATATTTAGTTTACCACATAACTGATACATCTCATTTGCGAATGATACCTTTGTTGAAAGGAATGTATTAGTTAAATACTTTACCATCTCAGCATGAGTTGAATCTGTTTTGATTATATGTGCCTTTGGGAATACTT
>ERZ1048068.1683-NODE-1683-length-16722-cov-10.082078_pt1 | contig 16722 bp, 15 predicted proteins | sample MGYA00383098_ERZ1048068 | MGnify/ENA primary metagenome ERZ1048068 (study PRJEB29581, sample SAMEA5548368) | metagenome | biome: marine; feature: coastal; material: water | depth 1 m | study: Short-term variability in the microbial, nano- and picoplankton... | reverse complement strand
TATACACCAAGTAGATCTTCCACTCCGAGCAGAACGAGTACTCCAAGTAGAAGCTCTACTCCAAGTAGAACAAGCACTCCAAGTAGAAGTAGTTCCTCACCTAGTAGGTCTTATACTCCAAGTAGAAGTTCTTCTTCAAGTAGATCATATACTCCGAGTAGGAGCAGCTCTAGCTCAAGCAGAAGTGCACCGAGTAGATCATACACACCTAGCAGTAGTTCGCGAAGTAGTTCTAGTGCGAAGTCTAGCTCAGGCTCAAGTTCAAGCAGAAGTTCTGGGAGTTCCAGCAGAAGCAGTAGCTCTAGCAGAAGACGATAAAGTTTATTTTTTTTAACCAATTAAGGAAGTATAAAATGAGAAAGATATGGATTCTTGTGGCCTTTTTTGGCCTCATAGTAACACAAGTAGAAGGGCAAAGTGGTGTGGATGCGTTGCGGTATTCACTGACGCCAAATAATGGAACAACAGCAAGATCCTTAGGTCTTGGTGGAGCAATAGGAGCAATAGGAGCAGATCAATCTGTAGTCCTTTCTAATCCTGCTGGACTTGCTCAATTTAGGACAAATTCATTCAACTTTTCGTTGTCTACTAACTCTTTGAAAAACAGATCTATTTTCGAAGGTGGAAATGAAAATGTGAATAATCAGTTTCTGATGCAAATACCAAGTGTCAATGTGGTTTGGACAAATAGAAAAATGATAAAGGGGAATCCTGTAAAAACGGGATGGGTCAATACCAATTTTCAAATAGGGTATAATAGAGTAGCAGATTATAATCGAAACATGTCTTTCAGTAGGAATGGTTCTCAATCTTCGCTTACAGATTATGTAGCTGACTATGTAGGCGGACTAGACCCTTCCGAACTTGAAGCAAACACCGAACAGTTGGATAGAGGATTTTACTTTTTTGAGAATATGTTCTGGCATACCTACTTGATAGACTCTTTAGGAGATAGAAACTATTATGCTAATTATGATCCTGAAGCACCAGACGGCAACACGCAGAATGGACAGATATTGAGAGAAGGTGGAAAAGGAGAGTATCACGCGGCGTTCGCTGCCAATTACGAGCATAAGGTATATTTTGGTGCGAGTATCAATGTGAACCAAGTCAATTATACAGAAAAGAATTCATTTGCTGAAGAAGACAACGCAATCACCCAGAATAATTGGTCAAGCTATCGCTTTACAAGAAACCTGGAAACCCGAGGTTTTGGATTTGGAGGTAGACTTGGGGTTGTGTTTAGACCAAATGATAATCTTAGATTGGGAGGTACCCTACATACTCCCACCGTACTAAATCTCACAGATGAGTACTTTGATGAGTTGTATGTGATACAAGATGATCGATTCATAGATGACCACAGAACCATAGACAAAGAGTACAGCTACACTGTAACTACTCCGGCTAGATATGGATTGCAGGGTGCGTATATTTTTGGCAAAAAAGGATTAATCTCTGCTGAGATAGAGGCCATAGACTATAGTACGATGAATATTCAATCTGACGATGATCTTTTCGAAGATGTAAACGCTGAAATTGCCAACCAATACCGAAATACAGCCAATGTGAAAATAGGAGGAGAGTATGTTATAAATGCGTTTCGACTGAGAGCAGGTTTTACTTCAATAGGGAATCCGATGGCTAATACCGAAGATTATAATCGTAATATCATAAGCGGTGGATTTGGTATTCAGGAAAGAAACTGGGCTTTTGATATAGGAATATCAAGAGATATGACCTCCGATGTACATATACCATACGATGTGCAAGGGATAGAAAGACCTGTTGTTAATAGTGATTTTGCAGGAACAAGACTGATGCTTACACTTACGAGTAAGTTCTAGTAAAATGAACAATTCCGAAGATTTTGATCCTGAGATGCTGAAAAATGCAATGATGGGTGGATTCTACTTTAGTGAGTCCAAAACTGAAGTGAAACCTTCACCAAAGAAGAATGCAAAAAAAAGACTGCTTGTTTTGGATCTTCATTTTGAAAAGCTTTATCCTGAATTGGGACATATCAGTTCCAAGGAAAAACTAGACTTGCAATTGTTAGAGTTAGAGCAATTTATCATAGATATGAGAAAGAGAGCTACTCGCAAGGCACTTGTTATTATGGGCCAAGGAGAGGGTGTACTTATTAAGTCTGTAAAAAGGTATCTGGATAAGAATGATGTAAAATATGATATCATATTTGATCCACCGTATTATGGAGGAGCATTTTCTCTTAAGATGCCTTAAGGCTTCAACTCCTGCTATACATAAGCTAAAATGGAACACTTGTCGTTTGAGTTATTCCATCCACCCAAACTGATGTATTTTTGAGGAAAATATGCGAAGTCACTTTGGTATCCTACTCTTACTTACTCTAAGTTTTTTTGATGTTACTGCTCAAACGTGTCAGGGCTTATTATGGAAAATATCAGGTAACGGCTTAGAGCAATCGTCTTATTTATATGGTACTATGCACGTGAGCAACAAAGTGGCTTTTCACTTGAGCGACTCGTTTTATAAGGCAATTTCTTCGGTAGATGTAGTTTCGCTTGAGATCAATCCAGAAACTTGGATGGAAACTATGACCACAGATGATTATGTGGCAGATAAGATGGGTAATGCTTTTAGCGTAAGAGGATCCAATCAAAATTCTGGCTTTTACAAATCGCTATTTGAGAAGAAAATTCCTACCAATAAAGAGTTAGGTAGAGTTATTGGCACTGATTTGGGTATCTTAAACTCTCTTCTTTACCGTACAAGTAATTATTCGGCTGACTTCCAGGAGGATACATATTTGGATCTATTTATTTTCCAAGCAGGGAAAAAGCAAGGGAAAGAGATTACCGGTTTGGAAAAATTGGGTGCCACTATGCGCCTTAATGAATTGGCCTCAAAACCTATTTTGGATCCAGTTGAAAAAAAGCGATTAGAATTAATTTCTGAGCGGAATCAGTATGAGTTGATGAAATTGTTAGACGGGAAGCCATATGGAGAAAAGATTCAAGACGCATACAGGTTGGGTGATCTTGACTTATTGGACTCAATGAGTAGATTGGCGAGTTCAGCTCGGAATCATGACTTAATAATTGTGCACCGAAATATTGGGATGGCAAATGCTATGGATTCCATTATGAGTAAAAAATCTCTTTTTGCAGGGATAGGTGCGGCTCATTTACCTAATGATTACGGAGTTATAGCACTTCTAAGAGAAAAAGGTTATCAGGTAACTGCTGTGGATAATGATAAAACACCTTGGAGTAAGAAGATTAAGGAGGGTTTACAAGAAACCTTCATTAAGCACGATTTTCAAAAACAAACATCTTTTGACGGATCTTATAGCGTCCATTTACCAGGAAAGCTATACGAGTTTCCTGAATCCAATGATATAAGAATGGCTGCATATCCAGATATGGTGAATGGAGCAAAGTATACAATCACGAGGATTAATACTTATGGGCCATTATATGACATAAGTCAACAGCGATTTATGGACAAATTAGATAGTCTGTTCTTCGAAAATGTACCTGGGAAGATTCTCGAAAAATCGAGAATTGAAGTTGACGGAATTCCAGGATTTCATATTTTGAACGAAACTAAAAAAAGGAATAAAGAGCAGTATCGAATCTTCATTAATCCTATAGAAATACTCATATTTAAAGCTTCAGGAAAGAAAAACTTTGTGCTAAGAACTGAGGTTCAACAGTTTTTTGAAAATATCGAGTTCTTTAGTGGTTCAAAAGCATTGCTATATAGCCCTAAAAACAACGCATATAAAATAAACTTGCCAGGCACCTCTATGTATGAGGCTGAGAATAGTGCTTTTATGAGAGGATATTGGGAGAAAGTAGTACAGAGCTTTGATGAATCTGGAGACTATTTTTCTGTAATTAATAGGGGGCATACAGATATTGAGTTTATGGAAGAAGATTCATTCGAATTAAAGCATATACTTAGCTACTATATCACACATTTTGGTTATGAAGTTGGGTCTGTCAGGTTAGATTCCTTAGCAGGGTACACCTCTCTGATAGCGACTGCACAGAAATCTGGTAAGAGAAATTTAAATCTAAGAGCAGTTGTAGTGGGTAATCAATACTATTTACTTACAGCATTGAGTAATGATAAAACTAAAGCAGAGCGTTTTCTTAACGATATTAAATTCAGACGATATCAATATTCTAGACCATTTACAATTCAAGTGGACAGTTTAAGGCTATTCAAAGTGACTTCTTCCGTGCGGCCTCCAGAGGCTAGAGCATCGTTTTATAATTATTATGATATGCAAGATGAGGACTTGAGTTATCAAGCTGAATCTAAAGCAGCGGTATATTATAACAAAGAGACTGATGAGACTATATATGTCAGGTTTTATAAGTTCCACAAGTATGACCACTATGAAAATTTAGATTCTCTATGGAATCATTACAGAGATGAATTTCTGCAGCACGGTTTCTATATCAATAAGGAGAAAGCAATAACAAGCGATTCTTTAGATACTTACGAAATAGAGGTAGGCGATACAAATTCTCGTCGGAATATATATGCTAAACACTTCCTTGTGGATGGAGTTATCTACTCACTATATACAGAGACCAATTCCAATATGGAGAAGAGTAAATTTGTTAGTACATTTTATTCTACTTTTACTCCTTTAGACACCGTTATAGGCTTATCTATTTTGCAGGATAAAGGAAGCCTGTTCTTAAAAGACATTCAGTCTGAGGATAGTCTAAGTAGAGAAGTTGCTTACCGATCATTTGGTACGATTGAGTTTTCAGAAGACCAAGTGCTGGAACTTATAAAAGCATATAAGTATGGAATTTTCGAAGAAAATAAACAAGATATAAAAGTGAGACTGCTAAAGTCTATAGGGAAATTAAAAAGTAGAGAGGTGGAGACTTTTTTGGTTGGTGAGCTTTTGAATGTAGGCGATACATTGAGTTTGCAGTTGCCCATCTTGTATGGGTTGGCCAATCAGCAAACAAGATCTGCTCAAAAGGCTTTTTTGAAGAATATTCTAGAAGAAACGCCATTAACAAAAAAACTGATGGAAATTGATAGACTTTTTATTCCATTCAAGGATTCATTGCAGTTGGCAAAAGAGTTGTATCCGGAAATACTTCAATTGGTTTCACTCCCTGAGTATAAAGAAAAAGTTTATGATTTACTGAGTGTTTTGGTAGACAGCGGAATTGTGAATGCTCGTATATATCGAAAGTATTGGAGGCATATCGCTTGGGAAGGAGTCAACGAGGTGAAAAGACAACGTGGATTGGAGGATAATCAATCCAAAGATTTTTATAAGACTGAATCAAGAAGGTCTCTTTACAGTTATAATGACTTATTGAAAGATTACGCCACTTTACTGTATCCATACGCAAAAAAGCAAAAAGCTCACAGGTACTTTCAAAAGGCTGAACTAATCAATTCTCCTGTGTTTAAGATTGATCTGGCACTGGTCAAACTAAAGGCAGGTGCTACTATCCAAGACACTTATTGGGCTGAAGTCGCATCTAACAAGAATGATCGTATTGTACTTTACCAGAGACTCAGAGACATCAACAGGTTAGACCTATTTCCAGCAGCCTACAATACGGACAGTTTAGCAATGTCACTCTACGCACAAAAGGCACGAATCAATCAATATAAAGATTCGATGCTTTTCATTCATAAATCTTGGGTGTCTGATGTCAGTGACTCAGGTTATCTATACTTTTACAAAATAAAGGATTCTGATGAGGAATAGACATATGGGTATATCGGTCCGTTAGATACGGTGAGTGTCATAGAAAGGTACGGATATGATATTGATAAAAATTTGCCAGTTAGTAAGTATGAAGACGAGCAACTTCAGATAGATTTAGCAGTCAGGAAGTATGAAATGAGAAAAAGAAAAAGGTATAGAGTTGAGGATGAGCCGATTTTTTCTAAGCTTCAAGCTCGTCGCCCATCTTACAGGTATGGTGATTTTTAAGAGACTTAAGCTACGTCTTCGTAGTTTGTGAAGACTCCATCGTGCCAAAGTTCTTCAATCTCATAAAACCCACGCACATCTTTTTGGAATACATGAACTACTACATTTACATAGTCTAGGAGCACCCACCTGTTTTCGGCTTGTCCTTCACGGCTTCGTGGTTTCTCTTTGAGAGCTTTCAAAGTCTCTTCCTCTATGCTATCAGCTATGGCCTTCACCTGTCGGTCACTATCTCCGTGACATACCACAAAATAGTCAGCGGCTGCTTCATTCACTGCAGATAGATCAATCTTCACAATGTTATGAGCCTTTTTTTCCTGCATTCCCTTCACGATTACTTCTGCCAATGCATCTGACATTAAGATGTTTTTTGCCATAGAATAAGATAACTTTGCTGCGAAAGTAAGTCAATACTCTAGCATTACGTATTTTTTGGAGCGATACACAATAGAATTTTTACATGAAGTAGATTCAACGAATGATTACTTGAAGTCTAAGGTTAGATCAAGCAAACTGACCGGCCAATACTGCGTGTCTGCATCTGTTCAGACTTCTGGTAGAGGTCAAAGAGAAAATACCTGGTTTAGCGAACCTTTTGCCAATGTACTATGTAGTTTTTTACTTGATGAAAGTGAAAAACTTAAGGAAGTGCCACTTATAAGCTATGCTGCCTGTCTCGCTGTAGTCAATGTCTTGAAAAAGAACGGTATTGAAAATCCAAAAATAAAATGGCCTAATGATGTCTATGTCAGAGGGAGAAAGATAGCAGGCATTCTAATCGAGAACTTGTGGTCCGAAGGGAAGAATCAAAAATCTATCATTGGAATAGGGATTAATGTGAATCAAAAATCCTTTAGTGAAATCAAAGCCACCTCTATGATGCAGGAAATGAAGTCATCTTTTGAGACGGTTAATGTATTAACTGAACTATATACAGAAATTTATAAGTCTCTTGAGCTACCTAAGGATGCCATACTTAGAGATGTCAATTCACAGCTTTTGTATAAAGGTGAATATGTAACATTCGAAGAAGGTGACCGTTTAAACGAGTATATAGTAAAACAAATGCTTGAAAACGGTAATCTTGAGGTGCAGCAAGCCCAAAACATATTCGAACTAGAACATCACAGAGTAAAATGGAAAGTGTGAACCTTTGTATAGATATTGGAAATACTTCTACTAAGGCGGCAGTATTCTCTAGCAATCATATTTTAGAATATTTTAAACCATTTACCTTAGATGATTTGAAAAACCTAAGACAAAAGTATCGACTAAATATACTTACATCTAGATCTGGCTCCAACCCTCAGTTAGAGCAAGAGCTGAGAGAAGAAGAATTTGTTAGTCACCTAACAAGTATACCTCTAACTCTGAACTACGATACTCCTCACACACTTGGCCGAGACCGTATTTCTAATGCTGTAGGGGCTTATATGTTAGACCCCAAAGCCTCTTGGCTAGTGATAGATTTGGGGACTTGTCTCACGATGGATTTTGTTGCAGATGGAGCTTTCAACGGTGGCTTGATATCACCAGGGGTTCAGATGCGATTTTCCGCGATGAACCACTACACCGAAGGCTTGCCTTTGGCAGAAGTCGATTACGATGTCGTTTTCCCCGGTAAAACAACCGAAGATTCACTGCAAGTGGGTGTTTGTCAATCGATCGGTTATGAGATGCTAGGCTACATTCGTCAATTAAATAACAATATAAAAGACCTTAAAATCGTAGATTGTAGTAGTCGTGAGATTGTTTTTGATAAAGTAGTGAAAAATGAGATATTCGCACGCCCAAAATTGGTGTTAGAAGGACTAAATCAGATCTTAAATTATAATGCTCAAGAATAAAAGGTTTTTAATCATACCTCTAGTATGTTTCGTGATTGAGAGTTTTGGTCAATCTGGGACCAGTTCACCCTATAGTCTCACCGCTATAGGGGAGTTGCAATACGATGGTTTTGTTCAGCACGTAGCAACTGGCGGGAATTCTGTTTCTGTTAGAAATATAAATTCTTTTAGTCGAGCAAATCCAGCGAGTTTAACCGCACTTCGGTTTACCGTTTTTGATGCAGGTGCACGCACTAGTCTTGGTCAACTAAAAACAGAGACTCAACAAGCAAATACACGTTCAGGTAATTTCAAATACTTTGCAATGGCATTTCCATTTCAAACAAAAAGAAAAATGGCTGTGAGCTTCGGCACCAATCAAATGAGTGATGTGGGCTATGAAATAAAGAATACCATAAATACAGATACGCCATCATACTACAACCTTTTTCAAGGGAGTGGAGGAATGAGTAGAGTATATCTTGGTTACGGTATAGAATTAATAAAAAACCTCAGTATAGGAGTCAACTTAGATTATAACTTTGGGAATATAAGTGCCGAGCGATTAAAGGTGTATCCACGTTCGAACAATACCTACAGCTTTTTTGATGGTACATTGCTTTCATATCGTGGAGGGAATTTCGATGTAGGTGTTCAGTATACTATACAAAACACAGTTCTAAAGAGTGAAGGAGAGAAGTCCATTATCAATCACACTTTTGGTGCTACGTATAACTCAGGGGTAGACTTAATCGGGCGTGGATTTAGATATGCTGAGACTTTTGACGGTGAGGCTTTTGATCAAAGAGGTGCTATTAATACGATTGACACGGTTTTATTCAATGATAATAATAGAGATACCATAACGAAGCCTATAGGATTTACAGTCGGTTATACCATTAATAACGGCCAAAAGTGGCAGCTTTCTCTAGAGACCGAACAAAACATGTGGTCGACTGTTACCGATGGTATTACTGGGAATAAGTTTTTTAATAATTCAAGATATTCAGCGGGTTTCAGTGTCACACCAAAACCGGTATATGGTGAGAAGGGTGAGTACTTAAAAAAAGTGAGATATAGTGCAGGAGTGAGATATGAAAACTTGTATTATAACTTTCAAGGAACACAACTTAATGAGCTTGGCATAAGTTTTGGACTAGGATTACCAGTTGTAAAATCTATAAGGATAGAAGACGAAAAAGTGGCAATAGTAAGTATGGTAAACATTACCGCAGAATATGTCACAAGGGGAACTACCACAAACGGATTGGTACAAGAAGATTATTTAAACATAGCAATAGGATTTAACTTAAACGATAAATGGTTTACAAAAAGGAAATATCGATAATGACAAAGAGTATGAAAAAGTATTTATTGTTCGTTCTAATGGCAATGGCAGGCACCTTAGCCTTAGCACAAGATGATAATGACGATAGTGATGATACGCCAACAGCTTGCCAAAATAAATGGGGTAGTGATAGCGTAGAAACTGCAAAGCAGCTATCCCTGTTCAACCAGTACTATCAAGAAAAGAAATATCTAGAAGCTTTTCCTTATTGGAAATACCTTTTTGACAATGTTCCGTGTATACAAAAGCGTGTGACTTATGCAGGGCCCTACATAATTAAGAAGAAAATTAAAGAAATACACTCTGCTAGAAAGCCAATTTTTGCTGCTGAAAAAGCAAAACTTAAGGAAATGAAGGGCAATACAGAGCCAGGTAGTGTAGATGCATACAAGGCTTACAAGGATACAGTGAAACAGAATATTGCCGATCACAAACAAAACCTAGAAGAATATGCAAACTTGGTTTTTGAATGCTATGCAAAACGAATCGATTTCCACGGTAAGGAAGGTTATGTAAAAGGGAAGTGGGCAAACGAGATAGTAAAACTTACTCCAGGGAATAGAGCAGAGGGGTTAGCTATGTTTGAAGAGTCCATCTCCTTAGAAGGGAATGCTACAGCATACAAGGTTCCAAAAGATTTTATATACGCAGGGGTTAAAGAATATAAGGCTAAGAAATTGTCTATGGATAGCCTATTCAGAATCTTAGATATGGTGACTCTCATAATAGATCACAACATCGCGAAATATACAGCTGCAGGAGTTAGTGAAAAAGATTCAGCGAAAGGTGTGAAGTGGGTAGCAACTCAAGATGCTGTAATTGGAATGATGAAGCCGTACTTGAATTGTGACAAATTAAAAGAACTCAAGGAGCCTTACTTTGCGGATAATGCTCAGAGTGCTGCGTGGTTGGAGGCTACAACTAAACTTTTAGACAGAGGTGGTTGTGAGAGTGAAGCTTTTTATCTGCAAGTGTCTGAGGCCTTGTTTGCACTAGAGCCAAGCTCAGATGCGGCACTTTCTTTAGCAAAGGCTTTTAATAAACAAGGTGATCCAGCAAAAGCTATAAGCTACTACACTAAAGCTGCAGATTTGGCAGAAACGGACAAAGCAAAATTTGATATTTGGATTAAGCTAGCTAAAACTTCCAAAAACAAAAAGGAATACCCTAAAGTAAGGGAGTATGCAAGAAAAGCACTTACAATTAATCCAAATAGTGGAGAGGCGTATATTTTGATCGGAGATGCATATGCAGCTAGTGCAACTAGCTGTGGCACTGGAGACTTAAGAAGAGGAGGAGTATATCTTGTAGCCGTAGATAAGTATGCTAAGGCTAAAAGCGTGGATCCTAGTATTGCAGATGAAGCTCAGGCTAAGATAAATAAGTATGCAGCTTACTTCCCAAATAAGGAAGATGCTTTCTTTAAAGGAATCAATGCTGGAGCTCCTTACAGAGTAGGATGCTGGATTGGAGAATCTACAACAGTAAGATTCGGAAGCTAAATAATCATATCCTAAATGGGTAAGAATAAAAATATAACAAAAGCGGCACTAATTTTTATTGGTGCCGCTTTTTTCATGTCTTGCGGGAGTAACCACACCTCAGAAGAGATAGTCAAGCATAATCGGCTTAGCGATAGTCTGTCGGTGGAAGTAGCAGATAGTGTAAAAATCACATATACAGACTCTGCAGTCTTACGTGCTGAGATAGAAGCACCTGAAATGAAAAGGTTCCCTGATGAGGAAAATCCGCGGTTGGAAATGCCAAAAGGTGTGAAAGCTACTTTCTTTAACGATATTAGCGAAGTCACTAGTACTTTGACAGCACGATATGCTATTCATCACGAAAAAGAAGACAGAATAGAAATTCGGGATAGCGCAGTGGTCCTTAACAAGAATGATGAAGAGATAAGAACAGATGAGTTAATTTGGGACAAAAAGAATAGAACTGTGACTTCTGATAAGCCTGTACGCGTAAGAATTCGAGATGAAAAGATAATTAAGGCACAAGGTTTTGAAAGTGATGAGGACTTTTTGAATTATAAATTTACCAAAGTCACAGGAATTGTATATTTGAATGAAACTGCTGAAGAGTAGAAATTAGAAAAATGAAAAATTTACCTCGTATCTTACAAATTATCTGGATGACCATTGGAGCAGTCTGTATTTTCGAAGCATATTCGGTATTTTCTTCGTCGAATCCTGATAAAACTTCGGGGTACTTATTCATAGGTGTAGGCCTATTTGCTTTTGTAAGGTATATGATGCTGAGAAGGCGTCAGTTTTTGCAAAACAAGAAAGACGGTAAATACAAGTAAAATGTAGCCTAGCTTGGTAGTTATTCGAGACCTATTTTATCCTTTCTATTTCTTGATTTATGTCATTTCCAAATTGTCAAAAATCTGACTTTCGGAGAGTTTCATGTGCATTTAAAGGGTTAACTTTGTAGTGCTTTAGAGATGAGAAAATCGTGGTGGAAGATATTAGCTGTAACCTTTGTATTCTATGGAATAATTGGAGGTTTCTTGATGCCCGCTCCTGACGATATCGGGATTTTAGCAAAGACGATTCGGAATTTACACTTTCACGTGCCGATGTGGTTTACTATGATTATCTTGCTAATCGTTTCGTTTATTTATGGGCTGAAGTATCTAGCAAGTGGGAACCCTTCACTAGATAGTCTTGCAAGCAGCTTTATTAAGGTTGCTATGCTTTTTGGTGCTATGGGATTGGCTACTGGATCATTTTGGGCTAGGTTTACTTGGGGTACGTGGTGGATAGAAGATGCTAAACTTAATGGTGCAGCCATTGGCATGCTCATTTACCTAGCGTACTATATCTTACGGAATAGTATAGATGATGATGTACAGCGGGGTAAGTTTTCTGCAGTATATAATCTATTTGCATTTCCAATCTTTATCGTGTTGGTCATTATATATCCTAGGATGGCTGAGACTAGCTTGCACCCTGCTAGCGGCGATACAGTGGCTTTTAGTAGCCTGGATTTAGATAATAACCTCAGGAAGGTTTTTTATCTAGCAGGACTAGGATGGATTTTATTAGGTGTATGGATTTCTACTTTGCACTACAGATTAAATGAGATTAACAGAAAAGATGAGGAAATATAGTTGGATAATGATGCTTATGAGTTTGTCTGCAATGGCACAAACTCCTGTAGATGATTTTTTTTATCAAAGTGGGAAAATATATGTGGTTGTTGCTGTTTTGGTAATCATTTTTGCTTTACTAACGTTCTATCTAGTGAGACTAGATAAAAAAATATCGGAATTAGAAAAATCAAGAAATGAAGCCTAAAGTAATTGTATTATTAGTCGTATTGGCGGTAGCAATAGCTGCAATAATGTCAACATATGCTGGTGCTGAAAAAAGCAGTACATTTTCTGAAGCATCTTCAAATCCAAATAAAACGTATCACATTACAGGATTTCTGGTCAAAGAAAAGCCTATGGAGTATGATCCGGTAAAGGATCCAAACTACTTTGCTTTTTATCTGAAGGATAAAAGTGGGGAGATTAGAAAGGTAGTGAGTACAGAGCCAAAACAACAAGATTTTGAGCGTGCAGAAACCGTAAACATGTATGGTCACATAGATGGTGAAATCTTTAGAGCTACTAAGGTTATTCCAAAATGTCCTTCTAAGTACAAGGACGAGGAAATAAATCGAAAAGTCAAGGCTTCAAACTCATAATATATGGAAGAAATTACTTATTTTGGAGAACATTTATTCATTGGAAATCTCGGACACTTTTTCGTAGTCTTTGCACTTGTCAGTGCATTGCTGAGCTCTGTGTTTTATGCCAAAGCTCCAAGTGATTATTCTACAGAGAAGAAGTTGGGTCGCTTCTTTTTTACAACTCATGCATTGTCTGTTTTAGGGATTTTTGTCACTTTGTTTTTTATAATACAGAATCACTACTTCGAATATGCATATGCATACGAACATAGTAGTTTGAAACTGCCACTTCGGTATATGATTTCCTGTTTTTGGGAAGGACAAGAAGGTAGTTTCCTCTTGTGGATGGTATGGAATGCAGTCATAGGACTCGCTCTAATGGCCACCGCTAAGAAATGGGAAAAAGGTGTAGTGGCTATTTTAGCACTTTCACAAGTGGTGCTTACGGCAATGCTTTTAGGTGTCAATGTGTTAGATATCTATACTATAGGTAGTAGCCCTTTTGAATTGCTTAGAGAGAAGATGGATATACCATTATTCTCCTCTCCAGACTACTTGAAAAACATAATAGACGGAACGGGCCTAAACCCGCTTCTACAGAATTACTGGATGGTTATACATCCACCAACACTTTTCTTAGGATTTGCACTTACAATAGTTCCATTTGCATTTGCGGTTACATCTTTATTCCAAAAAGAATATCGAGCGTGGATCAAACCTGCATTACCGTGGACTTTAGCTGGCGGTATGATACTAGGTGCTGGAATTATTATGGGTGGCTTCTGGGCATATGAATCATTAAGTTTCGGAGGTTATTGGGCTTGGGATCCTGTGGAGAATGCGTCTTTAGTTCCGTGGCTGTTACTCATCAGTGGGATTCACCTGATGCTCATCAAGAAGGTTACCAATACCTCTACGATTGCATCTTATACATTGATCATCTCTACCTATATTATGGTACTTTATGCTACTTTTCTTACTAGAAGTGGTGTCTTAGGAGAAACCTCAGTGCATTCATTTACAGATTTAGGCTTAGCTGGACAATTGATGCAGTTTGTAGTGTTGTTTATTTGGTTGCCGATTATAGCTGTGACGGAAGGAGCACGCAAAAGGTGGTTTATTATTATACCTGTTAGTGTATTGGTGTTGCTCTTGCCCTTTTATACTAAACTAAGTTTCTATCCATTATTGGTTTTATCCTTATTAGGAATTGCGTGGTTTGTGTTAAGCATCAATAAGGAATTATCAAACAATGCAAGTGAAGATAATATTTGGGGTAGGGAGTTTTGGATGTTCATAGGTTCATTGCTTTTAGTGTTGTCTGCGGTACAGGTTTTAGTGGGGACATCCAAGCCGGTATTCAATAAAATATTTGGGACGAATGCTGTACCTCCTGAGGATGTAATAGCTTACTACAACCTATATCAGACGCCTATTGCCATAGTCATAGCTTTTCTGATGGCCGCAACGCAATTTTTCAGATATAGAAACACTCCGGATAAAGCAAAACTCGGTAAAGAAATACTCTATACATTGGCATTATCCGTTATCCTTACAATTGGAGGGATATTCTTATTCGGTATCACTAATCCATTGTATGTAGTGCTTATGCTTGCAGGTGTTTTTGCTATGGTTGGTAATATTTTATATATCATTCTTTACGTTAAAAAATCAAAGCTTTCAGGGGCTTCTATTGCACACATAGGTTTTGGAATGATGTTATTAGGAGTTTTGGTATCGAGTGCTAAGAAGCAAGTAATTACAGCTGATTTCGCAGGACAAATGGGTGGCTTCAATGAAGATGCTAGACGAGAAAATATGCTTCTTGAAAAAGGAAAGCCAACTCGACTTGGAGATTTTATGGTAACCTACGAAGGGGATAGTGTGAGCATTGATGATATCTACTTTAAAGTGAAATATGTTTCCTTGGATAGCTCCGAAACATTTATGCTCTACCCAAATACTCAAATTGGAGATAATGGTGGGCTAATGCCAAATCCAGATACACGTCACTATATCACCTATGACGTATACACTCATATCACGGCGATGCCCAAGAAAGAAAGGGATAGTATTGAGTGGAAAAATCTGAAAGAGTATATTGTTAGTCCTGGAGATAGTATTATTACCGATAATGGTACAATATATTTTACGGGGGTAGAACAAAGTAATGGGGAAAGTATTGGTCTCAAGAACACTACTTTGGCTAAAGCATTGATAAAAGTACGGAGAGGAGAAACAACATTAGACATAAATCCTATTTTTGGGATTAATGATAAGACCTACTTTACAATTAGAGATGAAAGTATAGAAGCGGGACTTCGTTTAGGCTTCGAAGTGAGACCAAACGAAAATGGAAGTCCACAAGCAGTTTTAGAAGTAGCAGAAACAAACCCTCAAGTGGACTACATCGTAATGAAAGGTATCGTATTCCCGTATATCAATTTGCTATGGTTAGGAACTATCTTAATGGTCATAGGCTTTGGAATCGCTACGTGGCATAGATTAGAACTCAAACGTGGGGTTTAAAGTTTCATTCATAGGAAGTGGAAATGTAGCCACTAACTTGGCATTTGCCTTAGACAAGGCTGGACATACTATTAATCAGGTAATTAGTAGGAATGAGGAGAAAGCGAAGCTGTTAGCTCGTAATTTCGGAGCTTACTATGGAGCAGAGCTGAGTAAGATGTATAAAGACTCAGATTTTGTAATTATATGCGTGACGGACTCAGCGTATGAAGAAATATTGTCAAACTTGCCACGAGGTATGAAAGCTATTGTGTGTCATACAGCGGGTGCGGTTCCGATGGAAACGCTCGAGAGTTATAGCGGAGATTATGGAGTATTGTATCCATTGCAGTCTTTTAGAAAAGAAACGATTAAAGATTTCTTAGACGTACCTGTTTTCTTAGAATACTCTTCTAAGGAAGTGAAGAAGAAACTTTTTAATCTGGCGGATTCAATTTCTAATACGGTGGTAGAAGTGAATTCAGAAGAACGCGAGAAGTACCATTTGTCTGCAGTTTTTGCCAATAACTTTACAAATTTGATGTACACTCTTGCAGATTCTTATCTGACCAAAGAAGGGTTAGATTTTAAGTATTTACATCCCATTATCAAGGAAACGGCAGACCGTCTAAAGCAAGGCAAACCAGAATTCTGGCAAACTGGACCAGCGAAAAGAAAAGATTTTCAAGTCATTGAAAAGCACATTTCGATGCTAGAAGATGATAGGAAAGCGATGATTTATCAACAGTTGTCGAATTTTCTCATTACAGATTCCTAAGAGTGGATATTTTTCTGTATCTTGAAGATTCAAAAAATGGATAGGTATGGAAAGCAAAGGAGTAAAGTTTAATATTCACAGTTACAATATATTTTCTATTTGCGAAGACTTTAGACAACGATTGGAACGATTGCAACGTCTAAAAGAAAAAGTGCTAAACGAAAAGAGAGAAAAGGATATTAAGTAATCAATGAAAAAAATAATAGTGTTTCTTACCTTGTTGTGTTCTACAATGTTTGTAGCTGCTCAAGTCTTAGATATAAATCCTAATGTAAATTGGAAATATGTACGTTCGCAAAATCTAGAATTGCAAAACGGAAGTGTTTATAAATATGAGTTTCCAGCGGAAAAGGGATATGACTATGTGTTTACCATGAACTATGAGATTTCTAAGATAATTTCATATATCACTGTGGTAGATATGCAAAACAAGCCAGTAGCGTCTGTAGAAGAACCTAATAGCCTTTATAAGGTTGATTTGAGTTTTTCAGTTCCTGAGTCAAGTACCTATAAGGTTATCATAGGCTACAAGAGTTTGGTTCCTGAAGAAAACCTGAATAAACAAATAGAACTTACGCTAATAAGACGACCCTTTGTA
>ERZ1048068.1681-NODE-1681-length-16732-cov-3.942016_pt1 | contig 16732 bp, 8 predicted proteins | sample MGYA00383098_ERZ1048068 | MGnify/ENA primary metagenome ERZ1048068 (study PRJEB29581, sample SAMEA5548368) | metagenome | biome: marine; feature: coastal; material: water | depth 1 m | study: Short-term variability in the microbial, nano- and picoplankton... | reverse complement strand
CTTGCTCCAGGAAAATGGCGTGCTCTGGAAGCCGGTGAACGGGAGTCCCTTCTTGCCCTCGCCAAGGCTCCAAAGAAGTAGGGATTTACCGTAATCCGGCATTGTGCCCTCATCGTTCATCTTGTTAAATTTTCTCCAGAAAAAACATGAGCGATAATATCGAGAGCCACCTGAGCGAAAACCGCATCTTCAAACCCTCCAAGGAATTTTCGAAAAACGCCCGAATCAAAAGCATGGCGCAATACAAGCGCATGCATAAGGAATCAATCGAGAAACCCGGCGTCTTCTGGGGCCGCGAAGCCAAAGAACTGACTTGGCAGAAAAAGTGGACCAAAGCCCTCGACTGGAAGGCCCCTTACGCCAAGTGGTTTGTCGGAGGAAAACTCAACGTCTGCGAAAACTGCGTCGATCGTCACCTCACCAATGGCCGGGCCAACAAAGCCGCCATCATCTGGGAGGGCGAACCCGGCGAGTCCCGCACCCTCACCTACCGCCAGCTTCACCGCGAGGTTTGCCAATTTGCCAACGTCCTGCTCGCGCAAGGCATCAAATCCAAGGACCGCGTATTGATCTACATGCCCATGGTTCCCGAAGCTGTCATCGCGATGTTGGCCTGCGCTCGCATTGGAGCTGTTCATTCGGTCGTGTTTGGTGGGTTCTCTGCCGAATCCATTGTGGATCGACTTTCCGACTGTAAAGCCAAGGCCGTCATCACCGCCGACGGAGGTTACCGCCGTGGTGGAGTCGTTCCTCTCAAGGCCAACGTCGACGAAGCACTCAAAAAATACAAAGCGGTCGATACCGTCATCGTTCATCAGCGCATCGGGGACAAAATTCCCATGAAGCGAGGGCGCGATGTTTACTGGCACGACGAAGCAGTCAAGGTTTCCACAAAGCATGAAGCCAAAGCTTTCGACAGCGAGCACCCGCTTTTCATTCTCTACACCTCCGGATCCACAGGAAAACCCAAGGGAATCCTCCACACCTCCGGCGGTTATCTCACCGGAACTTACTCCACTTGCAAATACATTTTCGACATGCAGGATGACGATGTCTACTGGTGTACCGCTGATGTCGGTTGGGTCACCGGTCATTCTTACATCACCTACGGACCCCTCGCCAATGGCGTGACTCAGGTCATGTATGAAGGTGCTCCCAATCATCCCGACTTCGGTCGCTTCTGGGATATCGTCGAGAAGTACGGTGTCACCATCTTTTACACTGCTCCAACCGCCATTCGTGCCTTTATCAAAGCGGGAGACCAATTCCCTGATTCGCGCGATCTTTCCTCACTCCGACTTCTCGGCACCGTGGGTGAGCCGATCAATCCTGAAGCCTGGATGTGGTACCACGAAAAGATTGGCGGCGGACGTTGTCCCATTGTCGACACTTGGTGGCAGACCGAAACCGGCGCCATCATGATTTCACCCCTCCCCGGATGCACTCCCACCAAACCTGGAACGGCAACACTGCCCTTCTTTGGAGTCGACGCTGCCATCCTCGACGAGACCGGCGAAGAATGCGGTCCCAACGAAGGGGGCAAGCTGGTCATACGAAAGCCTTGGCCATCAATGCTTCGCAGTATCTATGGCGACAAAAAGCGCTATCGCGACACTTACTGGAACGACTACAAAGGCATGTATACTGCCGGTGACGGAGCCCGTACTGACAAGCAAGGCAACTTCTGGATCGTCGGCCGTCTCGATGACGTCCTTAACGTCTCCGGCCACCGCCTGGGGACTGCCGAAGTGGAAAGTGCCCTTGTTGAACACAAAACAGTCGCCGAGTCTGCGGTCGTGGGACGTCCCCACGAAATCAAAGGACAAGGCGTCGTGGCCTTCGTTACCGTAAAAGGCAATGTCAAAACTTCCGACGCACTCGCCAAGGAACTCCGCAACCACGTTGGCAAAGTCATTGGAGCAATCGCCAAGCCCGACGAAATCTATTTCACTCCCTCGCTTCCCAAGACCCGTTCCGGGAAGATTATGCGGCGCCTTCTCAAGGAACTCGTCGCTACCGGAGAGGTTTCGGGTAACCTTACCACTCTTGAGGACTACAGCGTCATCGCCGACCTTCAGAAGAACCTCAAAAAGTAAGATTTATCATGACCCGCACCCGATTCGGCTTCGCCGTAATTTTTCAGTCATTCGGACTCCTGCGCAAAACCAAGCGTATGACCGATGCGGCTTTTGAAGCCCATCTGATGCAGGATGGCGAAGAATTACTCGGGAAATACTGTTGGAAGAACATCGAAAACATCGAAGACCTCTCGATGGAATACTGGAACATCCGCCGCCTCGAACGAGAGCAAAAAGAAATTCAGGAAAAAATCGACGATGCCGAACAAGTTCTGGGAAATGCCCACCAACGTCGCGCCGAAGCCGCTGACCGTTCCAAAGAAATGGGGCAAGGGCTTTACGAACGACGCGAGGAACTTTTTGAGACCCTCGATCAACTTAAGATCGAGCGGGATGACATCAAAACAGAGGCCCAATACATCAAACGCAAGTACGAGGCTTTTAGAATGAAGGCCCGCGTCCTCAAAGAAGAAGGACAGGAAGAAACTGAGCAATATCGGGAATGCCGCGAGAGACTCATCAAACTCAAGGATACATTTAACGAATTTAAAGAAGTCTTGATGGATGTGGAAAATCGTATCGACGCCGAACAAGGCAATCTCAACGAACTCCAGACTCAAATTGATCAGAAGCTGCAAGGCACCAAGGACGAAACATCCGAAAGCTATTCTCAAATCAGTCGCGCCAACAAGGATATCACAAAGTATCAGGCTGAACTTGGATTACTTCAGGAAGAAGACAGCGTGCTCTGTCGTGAAATCGGTCGTTATCTCAATCTCAACTTCAAAGATCCTGCCTGTAAAAAAGTCTATGCCAAACACTCGGGACTTCTGGAACAGCTAACGCTCCTACGTGACTCTGTCGCCTGGAATCGAAAGTTAGTTGAACGAATCACCAAGTAAATCATTCCTGCCGAAGGTGATGTTATTCGATAGTCACAATCACCTTCAAAATCACCGCTTTGATCAACATCGTGATGCTCTGATCTCGGAGATGCGCAGAGTCGGCATCAGTCGATGCGTCGTCAATGGCACCACTGAATCAGACTGGCCAAAAGTAAAGAGACTCGCTCAAGACCACCCGAACCTTGTAATTCCCTCATACGGATTACATCCTTGGCACCTCAAGCAACGCTCAGACCACTGGTTGAATACTCTTGCGGACCTCCTCATAGAGTCACCAAACGCCGCAATCGGCGAATGTGGACTTGATCGTTGGCTCAGGGATCACGACATCGGACTTCAACTTCCCATTTTCCAAAAACACCTAGATCTAGCGGTTCAATTTGATCGCCCCATCACCATTCACTGTCTAAAAGCCTGGGGTCCTCTTCTCACACTTCTCAAGGAAAGCACGCTACTCCCTACTCGCCTCCTTCTTCATTCCTACTCAGGATCTCTGGAAACGGCGAAAGAACTTCTAAAGCTCGGCGCTCACTTTTCCTTTTCCGGATATTTCCTTAATTCAAGAAAGGCAAAGGTTCAGGAAATCTTCCGCCAGCTTCCTCCTGATCGCATACTCGTGGAAACGGACGCGCCAGACATGCGCCCTCCATCGCCAAATTATCAGCTTGAAGATCTCAATCATCCCGCAAACCTGAAAGACATCGTAATTCAATGCGCCCAAGTTCTTAACATTCCTACTGAACAATTTGCGCAAAACTCACGTAGCTTTTTTAACATCGCATCATCCCAGAAATGAAATTCCTTCAAACCCTTCTCATCTTCGGCCTCTTCTCGACCTCAGTCTCTGAGGCCGAAAACCCCAAAGTTCAGGACGCCAAAAACAAAAAAATCAAAGTCACTCCCCCGAAGAAGGATCCCGAACTCGCCAAGTATTACATCAATCGCAAGACGTCACCCCGCGCTAAGACCACCACTCCTTTAGAAACCACCCTTCCTCTTCAATTAGAAAAAGGAACCCGTATCGCCCTCATCGGGAATCTCCTCCTCGATGCCGAGCGCCGCTACGGACATCTCGAAACCCTCCTCCACCAACATCATCCCAATCACCAACTCACCGTCCGCAATCTCGCCTGGCCAGCCGACGAAATCGACCTCATGCCACGCCCCGATAACTTCGGCGATCTCGATCAACACCTAACCTATTTCAAAGCGGATGTCATTATTGCCGCCTATGGATACAATGAATCATTTGCGGGAGAAGAAGGTCTTCCTGCATTTAGAAAACGCCTAGAAAAATTTCTCACTCACCTCAAATCCCAAGCCTATAACGGCAATTCCGCACCTCGGCTTATTCTCCTCTCCCCGCATCTTGCGCCTGATGGCTATTTCCATAGCCCCGAAAAAGATTTGGCGTTCATAGCCAGTCAAAAAAAACTCATCGTTCGTTACGCAAGCGTTATGAAATCAGAAGCTCTGAAACATCAAGTTGCTTACGTCAATCTCATTCAAAGCGCCCCAAAAAAAGTCACCGCACTTCCCCAAACTATCACCAACGACGGCCATGCTCTGAACCTCGACGGTCACGCCGAATTTGCAAACGCCACCTTCAAGGCCCTTTTCCAAAAGGATCCCACTGCCATCAACGAAGAGCTCCGCTCCATTGTCTTGGATAAAGCCGCCCAGTTCTTCTACCGCTATCGTCCTCTCAATACCTTCTACTACACCGGCGCTCGCAACAAATCCTACGGCTACCTCGACTTTCTTCCCGCAATGCGGAATTTCGATCTCATGGTCGCGAATCGCGACAAGGCCATTCACACCACCGCTTCCACTGGCAAGACCACCAAGCCTGACGATTCCAATCTTCCAAAGATGGACGACGTCCTCCTCTCCCGGGGTGCTAACAAATTCCTCTCCGTTGCCGACGAACTCAAAGCCTTCAAAGTTGACCCTCGTTTCGAAGTAAATTGTTTCGCTTCCGAAGAAGACTTTCCCGAAATGGCCTGCCCCATTCAAATGCGTTGGGACGACCGCGGACGTCTCTGGGTCTCTACCTCCGTGACTTATCCGCACGTCTATCCCGGACAGAAGCCCTGCGATAAAATCATCATCCTCGAAGACACCGACCAAGATGGAAAAGCTGATAAATGCTCCACTTGGGCCGATGACCTTCACATCCCGCTCTCTTTCGTCCTCGATGGAAATGGCGGCGTTTATTGCTCGGAAGAACCTCACCTGACCCACCTCACCGATCGTGATGGCGACGGGAAAATGGATCACCGCCAAATCCTCTTCACCGGATTCGGCTGTGAGGACTCCCACCATGCCCTTCACGACTTCACCTGGACTCCCGGCGGTGATCTCCTCTTCCGCGAATCCATCTTCCACAACAGCCAGGTTGAAACCGCCTACGGACCGATCCGCGCCAAGAACTCTTCCTGGTTTCTCTACCATCCTTCGAACAAAAAACTCACTGCCTTCGGAGCCTATCCCAACACAAATCCGTGGGGCGTCACATTCGACCCGTGGGGCAACCATGTCGCCTCTCACCCCGTTTTCGCCTCCACCTTCCACGCCACCAACCTCACTTACCCCGCACAACATCCCAGAGCCAATGGCATGCAAGCCTACTCTGGAGTTTGCGGACAGGATTTTGTCTCCCACGATTTCTGGCCCGACGAAATGCAAGGCGGCTTCATCAAAGCCCGCTACAAACCCACTAACAAAATCGAATTTCACACGTGGACTGAAGAAGATGATCACTTCTCGGAGAAATTTCAATTCGACCTCATCTTCTCAACCAATCTTTCCTTCATCCCAGTCGACCTCAACTTCGGCCCACGCGGAGCCTGCTACGTCTGTGATTGGTATAACCCCGTCAAAGGCCACGCGCAATACTCCCTCCGCGACCCTCGTCGCGACCGCAAGGCCGGCCGCATCTGGCGAATCGTCCCCAAAGGAGCCAAGCTCGCCGATGCTCCTAAAATCAACGACGCATCGATAACGGAATTGTTAGACCTCCTCAAGTCTCCCCATTACCGCACCCGCTATCGCGCCAAACTCGAACTCCGTGCGCGTAGTAGAGGCTCTCAGCCTCTGACTTCTCCCAACGATCTTCTCGCGACCTTGAACGCGTGGACTACCAAACAATCCAATCCTCTCCACCTCCTTGAAGCTCTTTGGCTTTACCAAGCCCTCGACAGCCCAAATCTTGAACTCCTCGAAAATCTCATTAAGTGCGACGACCACCTCGTAGCAGCTTCGGCCTTCGGCCCACTTCGATTTGTTGATGCTCCACCAGCATTCACTTCAAAGCTTCTCGCATTTGGAGCAAGCCACCCCTCTCAACACGTTCGACGCGAAGCCAGTCTTTGCGCATCCTACATTGGAGAAAAGGATGCTCTCGAAGCGATTGCACCCGTCCTCGAGCAACCCGCAGGCACTCACCTCGCCTACGCCATCCGCTCGTCATTCAATTCAGAGAAACTCAAAGTTCATTGGCTTCCTGATACCCAAAAGAAACTCGCAGCCCTCGCCAAGCCGACCGTCGAAGCGAAAACAAAACTCACTCGTGAACAGAAGCAATTCGATCGGCAAAAGAACCTTGCCATTGTCAAAATCGGGACCATCCCCGAGCGCCTTCTTTTCACTCAGGACAAGTTCACTGTTAAGGCCGGGCAGTCGGTGAAGCTGGTCTTCACCAACCCTGACGCTACCGACCACAACCTCCTCATTCTAGCCAAGGGAACGCCTATCCAGGAAATCGGAGAAAAGGCCAATCTCATGGCCGCAGACCCCAAGGCAGCTAGGAAACATTATATTCCCGACGACAAACGCATCCTGCACGCAACAAAGATGCTCAAGGTCGGACAAAGCGAAACCCTACGTTTCAAAGCCCCCACTTCTCCTGGGACCTATCCTTTTCTCTGCACCTTCCCCGGTCACTGGACCATCATGAAGGGCGAAATGATCGTGGAGTAATTCCCTAGTGTTCCTCCTTCTTCGGGATGGGCGCCCTCTCGGCACCTTCGAGAGTGTGTAACCAATGCCAGATCGCCTCGAACTGCGGATCAGCCTTACCCCCGAAGAAGGCCGGGTTGAGCGCCCTTTCCTTATCGACAGTATACTTGGGCATGATGGTCAGCGGCTGGAATCGCTGTGGCCAATACATCCACGAATGGTAGAAGCCCGGGCGAAGACGTTCGCCGGAAAGCTGAAGGTTAGGCCCCTGCCCCTCGAACGCCTGCAAGGCGGGTGTTTCCCCGGCGGCATGACAGGTAACGCAGGCGTATCCCTTAATGCCCGCAATATCGGCACCCATCTTGGCAAGTTCGGAGTCGACTTTGAACTCCGACTTCCCGAAATCCATGCCAGCCCGATAAGCCAGGCCCATGGCGAGGTGGCCGGACCGACTATGGAAGGACGGCATTTTGGCTCCCATCCAAGGGCGGACTTTTTGATTCTCTCCTTTGAAGAGAGATTGAAGCCAATCCCCATGCAGTTTCTCACCAGCCAACGAAATGTCAGGCAGCTTGTTTTTGCCAGAATGACATGAGTGACACTGCAAACGCTCAAGAGTGCGATTGGCATACTCGTGAGGAATAAAGCGGCGCAGCGCGGTGAAGTTCTTATTCCCATCAATATTCTTGAAAGCAAGAAGCGCTTGCTTGTCCTCGATCCCGAATCCCAACTCCGGAGCATTTCCTTCCTCCTCGGAAAGACACCCCTTTTCCATCCACTCGGCATTCCACATCTCCTTCAATCCGACGGCCTCGAACTCATACGTCACGCCCTTGCCAGGCTCGTGGCACACCGCACAACGTTGGGTGACCAACTTCTTACCTCGCGCGGTATCACCACCAGAAGCGGCCAGCGTCTTGGGCGATCTTGCTTCAATCCACGACCCTAGGTTCGCGGCTTCGTCCTCATTCAAACGCAGATGAGGGAAAATAGTGTGCTTGGCATGCCCGGCAGGATTCAACAAATGCCTCTGCAGTCCCCCAGAGGTGTATTTTGAACTCTTGATCAGCTTTTCTATCCACGGCTGAAGATGAAGTTCTTCGGCAAGAATTTTTCCTGCTGCGACATCACCTTTCTGTGATTTCAACTCTCTGCTCTTCAAGGTCGCCAAATAAGCAGCAATGTCATCGGCCTCGTCAGGAGCCACACTTGGGCAATGATCTTCCGGCTTCTTTACCCACTGCTCGAGCCATCCGGCATGCATACGGTTTCCGATGTTTTTGAAATCAGGCAGACTCTCAAACAACTCTGGCATCACTCCGTCTTTGAAATAATTCTTATCCGCAGTGTGACACTTCACACATTGCGCAGCTGCGAAAAGATTGCGTCCCGAACGCGCCTTGTCTTTGGTTGCGAGCATGGAATTTGAGGAATAACGATAGGCCGATGGCTTAACAGGCTCCCAAACAAATTCAGACCCACTCCAGAGGAAGCGTAACTGGCTTTTCCCATTGCTTGCTTTCTTGAAGTGGCAGAAAAGCGACTGCGGCCCGGCCTCCAATTGCATTGGATCGCATTCCAGCGGGAGGTCGCCCTCCATCACCTTTTTGCCGTTGATCTTCAAACTGGCCCAGCCCCGTCCCTCGAGACGGAAAGCCAACTTGTCACGAGCTTCCACGACGAGATCGCCTTCAAAGACTCCCTGATCTCCCCCAATAAACGCAGTGACTCCGTCTTTCCGATCTAAAGTAATCGCGAGGCGATCCATCACTACCGCATCATCGGCACTGCCTTTTGATGTGCTCAAAATTAATCCAGGCTCGCCGAGGGCTTCCTTCTTGATCACTGGAAGATTCGCAAGATCCAATTCGTGATCAGCAAAGGTCGGGTGCAGATTATGAATGGTATTCCAGATCGTTTCTTTAAATGCCTTCTTTTTGTCGTCCGCCAAATCCATACGAATTTCCATCTGCATCGCTGGAGTCATTTTGGGTATATAGAGGAATACCGATTTCCCATCCTTGAGAAGCTTGGCCGCGTGGACTTCAACGGAGTCCACCTGATTAACCGAGCCTTTTGAAGGTTCAACGAGAGCTTTGTCACGAGCGGCAGTGTCAGGATCATCGATTGAGAATCGGCCCGAACCGTATTGTGGACCCCAGATATAATCCCACTTACTTACCGCATAACGCCGGGGGTCATTAGCAACCTCGGCATCGAGCTTTCTACTGAATTCAACGCGAATACCATTGTCATAAGCCTCCAACTTCAGTGGTAGGGGCTTTTCATCAGAGATAAAGCGCACCCGCTGAAAACCGGTTCCACCATTGGTCTGCCAACCACGGAATCCCATTAAGTAAAGATGACCCGACTCGGGGTGGAAACGGCCGCGCATTGCCGCCGTGGTCAACTCCACTGGTAAACGATAAACTCCTCCTTGCACCTGCCCATTCACCTCGTCGATGAGGGTTCGATAGATCGAGCTCTTTCCGTATGAAATATGGATCATTTTTCCGGCATGGTTATTCCAGGAGCTATTTTCCGGAACCCAGAACTGACTCCCGCTCGAGTTGTCGACATAGTAGGGCAGCCAACAAAGCGGACGTTCATAGTCGGTCGGTGTGTTCGGCAATCTTCGCACGAATTTCTTATCCTTCCACTCACTTGGGACAACTCCATGGAAGCTGCTGCCATCCTGATTACTCCAGGTAATCTTGCACCGTGGAACATAGCTCCCCTCGTTCTCGCCTGTCGTTATCTCGCCATTTGGTCCAAGCCCCAAGCCACCCGGAGCTCGTAACCCCCACGCCAACTTCTTGAGTTCCTTCCCGTCGGCACTCACCCGCAGAATTGTTCCGTTATGCTCGGTCAGCTCGGTAAAGCCCCGGCCACCCGACATCACGGGTGCACCTTTACTGAAGTAGAAATTACCCTCCTTGTCGGTCTGCAGATCGAAGGCGAACTCATGAAATCCCGGTGTGATAAGAATATCGTTATTAAAACATTCGTAAAAGTCGGCTTCTCCATCTCCATTGAGATCATGGAGCCTTGTTAATTGATCACGCCCGTGCGTGTAGATCACACCATTGACAATTTTGAGGCCAAGAGTCTGGTAAAGCCCGCTGGCAAATCGACGCCAGGTAATCTTCGATAAATCTCCATCAATTCCCGAGGCAATCCACACGTCACCATTCCAGGTCGAACATGCCACACGTTTTCCATCGGGGAAGAAATCGTAACCTCCGAAGCGAATATTCGATTCCCAGGGATTGTCCTTGGGCAGCGGAATATCATCCACCACATAACCCACTTTCGCATCACTCACCCGGCCTTTAACCTCGACTGTTTCCGGGAAGAGAGATGGTCCACCCTTAATAAAACTCTTGATACTGGCACTCTTAACTACAGGAATTTTCACACCTTCAGGCGCATACACCAAATCGAAGGAGCCTTCTGCTCACTTCGCAAATGAAACCACAAAACGACCGGAGTCAAGAGTCTCTAGAGATACTCCTCTGCGAGCTCCCCGAAGCTGAACCGCAATCTTGCGTCCATCCTCGAGCGGATCGAGGACGAGAATTTCAACTTTGTTCTTCATCTTTTCAAACCTGAACGATCGCACCAATCCACCACCGAGACTCCAGGGCATCTCAAGAATATTGGATCCTCCGGCAGTGTAGCTCAAGACCGTGCCGGACTCGTGGCGATAGATCCCAAGATACGCGGCTTGTTCATCAGGAAGCGGCCCGTTTTTGGTCTTGCGCGGATCCTCCCATGTTCCATTCACTGCGATTCCGGGGCCCTTGTTTGTTGCGAAAAAGTAATCCTTTCGATTTTCAGGTAGATATGAGTTGTCGGCATGACGACCACTCCAAGGAGTTCCCGCCATTTTCACCACACCATCAAACCCGGCAACCATTCTCAGTGTTTCAGTATCAAAAACAACAGAGCAATCTTCTTTGTCTCCGAGTTTGATCGCGATTCCCTTGAGGACTGCCACCTCTCCTTTCGGGCCAAAACCCAGAAAAGTATCGCTAATGAAAGGACCAGTATCCATCGCATCCCACCAGGCTGCCTTCGGATTGGCGGCCATCCACTCCTGGGTCAACTCTGCTCGTGTTTTCCCAAACACATCTCCAGACGACAGGGCCGCCAAACTGCTCAAAAAAATCGCACGCAAGAACATCGAACGGAACATGCCAAGAGATGGAGCCTCGATCAAACTCATAAAAACGCATGGTATCCCTGTAAAAAGCTCTTCTCCTGTCAAAGAATCAGTCTAAAAGAGGACATGCTTATCCGATTCATTCTGCTGCTTCTGGTCGGCACCTTCACCTCATGTAGCAGCGCTGCAAAGAAAGCCGAGCTCGACCGACAAAACATCTTCTTTGCTGAATTCTACTACGAACAAGGATTCCCCGACCGCTCCATTACTCATGCTAGGAAAATAAAACCCGATTCCCCCAACTACGCCGCGGCCCGGGATTGGATTGAAAGAGCCTCCTATGACGATGACGAGCCCGACTACTCCGAGTAATTTACGAAAAACTCTTTTTCCATTAGAAGTCCCAACCGAAAGTAAGTTCACTGATCTCGCCCCATGAAAAGAATCAATCATGTCCTAGTGATCACGCTCTTGATGATCGTTGGAATTCTCCCGACCACAGCTTTCGACTCAGTGAAGGTGATGAGCTTCAATATCCGCTACGGGGCAGCGAAGGATGGCATTAACAAATGGGAGAATCGCAAGAATCTTGTCCTTGATACCATCAAGGATTCCAATCCCGACCTTCTTGGCCTGCAAGAGGTTCTTGGATTCCAGGCCGACTTCCTTAAGAAAAACCTCCCCGGCTACGCCTTCCACGGAGTTGGACGTGAGGACGGAAAGGAAAAAGGAGAATACGTTCCACTGATGTATAAGACGACGCGCTTTGCTCTGGAACGCTCCGGACATTTTTGGTTTAGCGAAACTCCCGATGAAGCCGGTAGCAAGAGTTGGGATTCCTCACTTCCACGAATGCTTAGCTGGGTGGCCCTTCGTGATCTCAAAAACGAGAAAATCTTCATCTTTGCCAATGCTCACTACGATCATCGTGGAAACGTCGCCCGTCTCGAATCAGCCAAGCTTATGCGCAAGCAGTGGGAGTCTATCGAAGGAGATTTCCCCCTCATCATCACTGGGGATTTCAATACGACCGAAGACGGAAAGCCCTACGCAGCACTTCTCAATGGCCCAGACGACGGAAGCGCAAAGCTCGTCGACAGCTACCGCGTGATTCATCCAAGCAGACAACCCGACGAGGCCAGTTTTGGGGGATTTAAAGGCATCAGAAAAGGGTCGCGAATCGATTGGATTCTCCACTCGGAGAAATTCACCACTCGCAACGCCACGATCAACTACACGCAGGAAAGTGGCCGCTATCCTTCCGACCACTACCCGATTGAAGCCCTTCTGCGCTACCGGTAGGACAGTTTAGATCTCTTTTTATTGCGAGATCTTCTCATTGTCTTAGCTTTGAGGGGATTCCTCTGATGTATCTACGTTCCTGCTGCTCGGCGTTGCTCGCCTTTTCCCTCCTCTTGTCCGCGGCCCGGTCCGAAGAGGTCATCCTTCAGTATTTCAATACCGAGTGGTCTGAGATTGAGCGGCGAATTCCCGAAGTTGCCGAAGCAGGATACACCTCACTCTGGCTTCCACCGCCTTTCAAAGGAGCGTCGGGAACATACTCCGTGGGATTCGACACCTTTGATCGCTTCGATCTCGGAGACAAGGACCAGATGGGCACCATCCCCACGAAGTATGGGACAAAAAAAGAACTTCTAAGCCTCATGTTGATCGCTCATCGATTTGGGCTCAAAGTCTACTTCGACAATGTCATGGCTCACTGCGGTGGGCCGCTCGACAACAACACCGGTGTCGGCGAACTCTTCCCCGATTTACCTGGATTTGTGCCCGAAGATTTTCACCTCGTCCGCGACGGTAATCAATGGCGCAAGGCCTCCGATTCAATTAACTATCAAGACGAATGGCAGGTTCTTAATCGCAATCCTTTTGGCTGGGACATCGCACAAGAGGATCCCAACACCAGCTTCAACCCAAATGGCACCACCGAGGGACAGGACTACCCCAAGTGGAGCGGCATTCGTCATCCAGGGCAGACCCATCTCTACCTCGATAACGACCTCCCACTCGGGACGAATTTCGCCGGGGATCCGGTTTACACTTTTGCCGACAAAGAACCCTTTAACGACACCGGATATGGAATAAACAACACCGGTGCGGATAACGGAAAGTTCGACTGGGACGATACAAATTCCAATGGACAACACGATGCCGGAGAAACATCCGAGCCCTACACCGATACCGGTATTGACCCCAGCAACCCCGATCACCGAAACACCACCTGGGGGTTTGGCGATGGCATCTTCAATATGGGCGATCCCCTTAATGAAGACGTCAACCAAATGCTTTTCCGACAAGTAAGATGGTTCACCGATATCGCCAAGCCCGACGGCTTCCGACTCGACGCCGTGAAGCATGTTCCCTCATATTTCTTCGGCCAGCAAAGCGGAGCCAACAAGGACAATTCCAGCGCGGGATACAACGGACAGATCCAAGAGCAATTTAACCTCACCCGCGGTCACACAGACTGGGGGAACCACCGCAATACTGTTTACGAAAACGCCCTCAACCGCGATGACGCGCTCCTCTTTGGCGAACACCTTGGAGCACCACCTGCCGACGACGCGTATCTCGAAGCAGGCATGCGCATTGCCAACGATGACTTTCTCAACACCGTGGGTGGGTTTTCCGGCATTGGGAACAGCCTCTCGGGTTTTGATCAAAGGGCCTACGGACACAACGATCGTTCACCTGTCGAAGTCGTGGCCTACCCTCTGAGTCACGACAATAACTTCATGAACGGCGACGATCGTCCAGCCGCCTTCCAATACATGCTCACTCGCGAAGGACTCCCCATCGTATACACCGACGGATACAACATCCAGGGTGGACCTGATTATTTCCCCAAACCATCCTACATCCCCTTCCTAGGCCAGTTCAATCAGAAGTGGGTCACCGGACCGCTTAAGGTGCGCCGCGACTTTATTCGTGGCGAACAAATTCCTATATGGAATGAACAGAACTTCGCCGCTTGGGAAATGCGAGACAAACGAGAAAACGGCTCTATGACAGATTCCGACGGTACCGTTCTCCTCGTCATGATGGCACGCAATTACATCGATGGACAATCAGGCGACAACGCCATTTCCACCTTCCCGGCGGACGCCCATCTCCGCAACTACTCCGAATACGGGGGCAGTTTCACCGCAAGAGTTGGCAACGACGGTCGACTTCGTAACGGTGAAGGAAATTTTCTCATCGTCCCAAGTGGCGGCTACTTCGCCTTTAGTTGGGACAATCCACGCATCCCGTCAGTGTTTGAGGGCGAAGATGATGAGGGCGCCCGCTCCATCGAATTTTATCAAGGAGCCAATCTCGCCCCCATGATGACTCATGTCCGTCAGGACGGACGCGATGGCGACGGCAGTGATACAAAAATGATTCCGCGCATCACAGAGGTGAATAATCTTCGCATTCTCGGGCGGGCCGATGGTTCCGCCGTGAACATGCTCATGAAACTCGACGGCGGCATCGATTTAAACAATAATGGTCGCGACAATCCACCGCCGGAGGATCGCTTTTTTGATCAAGGCCTGGATCTCTTCACCGGTTACGAACAAACGCAGTTCGTGCGACGTACTAATGAGAAATTCGCAGCTGCCGACGTCGCGAGAAACTCAACCGGCTCGGCCGGCTCCGAATCCTGGGAAGTGGTTATGGGAAATGCCACCGCGACTCTTTCCCGGAATAATGGCACCGCGATCAAGTCCGACACCGGAGCTGTAGAATGGACTTACCACAATCCTGAGGCTAATGATGACAACGGCACCCCACAGCTCGTTGTTACTCCGAACAACTTCGTCGATCTCCTCGTCAAGATCGGCTACACGGGCGACCCCGACGCCGCTTGGGTCTACTACACCACTGATGGCACAACTCACCCTGAAGGATCACTCGGCGTCGGTGCAGGCACGACTCAAGTCGCCTCCATGTTCCGAAGCTACGATGGAAATTCCGACGGTGGAGGAACTCCAACATGGTGGGCCGCGAACCTCCCTTCGTTTCCTCCCGGCACCTTGCTGCGATACAAGATCGGCGTTCACAAAAACGGCGCTCCGGATCGCTTCCCCTTCTCTCAACGGGACATCGATCTCAAAAAACGCATGGAAACCCAATTCGAAATCACCGGATTCGATCCCGCAACCGTCACCTACTACCCACACAACGACCACGGTGAAAAAGTGACCGGACTTGACGAAGGATTCCACGTCCTGCGTAGCAAGGCCTTCCTCAACCGAAGTGGTCGCGCCTCGATCTTTCGAACCCAAACCCAGACCTTCTATTACGATCTCGCTCGTGCCGACGGCATCTGCCTTTTTCCCAAAGAAGACGATACAATCGGCGGGAGTAGCTACGGCGCGGTCGCGCTAAGCGATTCATCCGTAACGGAGGTTTGTTATCAGATTCTCGACAGTGATTCTGGCAACGACTCCGCCGACTATGGAAACGGAGCAGGCAACTGGGCCAAGGCCAGCGAACTGACAGTTCCCGGCCAGCTCGGAAACACTGGTTTCACCAAGGAGTGGCGCTTTGACTACCGGAATGTTCCATCCTCCGGATCTGCTACCATCAGGGTTCGCTTCAAAGAAGCTTCGTCTTCCACCAATCAAAACTTCACCGACGAAGCGGGACACTACACCACCATTACCCGGACCGTGAATACCGGCTTCCCCGCCAACTACCGCATCGCTTTCCCCACGAACGATGGTGAAGTCGTCGATGAAAACTACGTCATGAAAGTTCTCTTCGACAAATCGCTCGGCTTTGAAATCCCGGACACCCAACTACTCGAAGAATTCACCATCACGATCGACGGTATTCCTTTGGCCGAAAGCACTCTTTCCATCCTCCGGGGCGAAACTCCCTCCGACGACGCCCTCGCGGTCGATCTTCCCAATAGCTACAATGGCGACCCTGAATTCCTTCACGAAGTCCGCGCCGTTCACCTGCGCGGCGACACAACCCTCACTGATACCCGCCTCATCAGATCCGCCGTCGCCACCTTGCCCGATTCCGATGGCGACCAACTCCCCGATTCCTGGGAACTCCTCTACACTCTCGACCCAAATAACCCGACCGGGATCCACGGAGCCCTTGGTGATTTCGATCACGACGGAGCGACCAATCTTATGGAATATCTCATTGGATCAAATCCAATTGATCCAGACCTATCGCCTCTTCTGATTCCTGATCTCACCGCGAATCCCGACAATACCGTTGATCTTAACTTCCGCGTCATTCCAGGCCGTCAGTATCGTGTTGAATATTCAGACAACCTTTCCGATTGGTTCTATGCCTCCAACCCGATATCCGTCGTTGCCGGAAATGACAGCCATTCCTGGAGCGACGATGGCACCACAACCGGAGGACTTCCCGGACTGAGCTCCCAGCGGTTCTATCGCATCGAGGTCTCCCTTCCCTGAGTCCCACCCCAGAAGTCAAAAAAACGTTAGCTGAACAGGGGTTTTGGCGTATTCCCTTTTTTATTAAGCACTGCGCCATTGGTACTCTCGTGGGACTACTCGCCCATTCCGGGACCAACGCTCGAAAAGGAAACCGCAAAGGTCATGAAAAAATGGCCAAGGTCGCCCCCAACAAACCCATCC